>FSWR01000042.1_pt1 | contig 184677 bp, 165 predicted proteins | sample 1638041 | NCBI WGS metagenome assembly FSWR01 (sample SAMEA3914789, study PRJEB12502) | metagenome | biome: forest; material: soil | place: Canada | collected 2011-07-03 | depth 0.3 m | reverse complement strand
GTGTGTACCTGCCATCGATCACGGAGGATGACCTCACTGAGGCAACAAGTCTGGGAATCGACATAGCTGTTCCTTCGTCCGTTGTCCCGGGGCTCACGGGCGCGGCCGGACTTCTCGCTCACCAGATTCGGCACCTGTCCAAGGAGCGCTATAGGCCTGACGTGATAGTCGGACATGGCAGAGTTCTTGGGCCGCACGCTTACTTCATTCAGGGTCTGTATAGCGCCCTAAGGCCCCTTCGCGTTCACATCGTTCATACCAACGCGGAACTCCTCGAATTGTCGAAGGAAGGTGACACCGGCGAGCCTCGGACTCGATTGGCGGCCGATCGAAGACGGCTCGAACTGGAGTTGGCTCGGTCCGCGGATGTTGTCGGGGCAGTTGGACCGTTGCTACATGCGTCGATCAGCGACGACCTGACGGCTGAGGGTTCAGTCACACCCACGGTTCAGCTGGATCCAGGTCTACGGGACTGGGGCGGACCCCGCGACCACACCATTGTTCCCGCCGTTCGAGAGTTTCTTCTGCTTGGACGCATGGAGGACTTCTGGTCAAAAGGGGTTGAGCTCGCCATTAGGGCTGTTGGGATCGCAGCTGCCCGTTCGAGTGGTCTTGTGCAGATTCAACTGGCGCTCCGGGGCGTCCCCCGGGAGCACGCAGAACTCCGCGAGCAAGTCCAAAAAATCGCCGATGAGTACGGACTTGAAGTCGTTCTTCGGGAGTATTCAACCAACGTCGCAGAAATGCGAAGTGACGTCCGTAAGGCGATCGCAGTCTTGATGCCCTCCAGGCACGAAGGTTTTGGGCTTGCGGCCTATGAAGCAATCGCAATGGGAACGCCCGTAATCATCTCGCACGAGAGCGGCCTCGCCCTATTTCTCGCTCAGTTAGCCAATGACGCGAAGATTCGCCAGGCTCCAGCGTCCATCAGTGCGACGGGCCCCAACAGGTTTGAGGACTGGGCGACCGAAGTTGAGCGTGTTCTGCATGATCCTGGAAGCGCGCTCCGTCGGGCGGCAACGCTTAGGCAGGACCTCAGCGCGCTGAATCTCTGGCCCAAGTCGATTGCCGGCCTTGAAGCGGCACTTGACTCTGTTTCTTGAAAACCCCGGTGAACTCCGCGGGCGAAATTGGTTTTACACTCTCGCGTAGCGCAGCTGCGCTTTCGGCATCTCATCCCAGGTGACCCCTTCGAGGAGACGGCCGCCTTGCTTTGGCGTTCGCCCACCCCACTGCTTGAAGAAGAACGGAACCTGAGCTTCGTGACACTGGTCACGAATGTCTGCAACCCACTCCGCCTCGATAGGACGATGCGAGTGTCCGGACTCACCGCCGGCTATGACCCAGTCGATTCCGTCCAAGTTGAGTTCGCGCAACGGCGCAATCAACGGCTCGCATGATAGGAACCGAACAGCGGCCGGAACTTCGCGAAGGTGATCCACCCGATTGAGCGCCCTCGGCTCCTCGACCGATACCCCCATCCATACGTTCGATGGCCAGTTCAACTTGTCGGCCATCCGACGCAGACGAAGAGAACGCTTAGTGAGGACTTGATACGTGTGCTGCGGAGTATCAGCCATAACGTCGAAAACATCTTGAACGAACGAGGCCGGAACTTTCGCGTGAAACAAGTCGCTCATCGAGTTGACGAAGACCGTTAGCGGCTTTCGCCATTTGTAAGGTTGCGATAGGGCCGCGGGATGAATCGAAACGCCGAAACCAGGACCCGAAGTGACTGGATTGCCATCATTTTGATACTTCTCTGCCCCCATCGCCTTTAGCCGCTTCGACAGAGTGAGGGCATAGCAATTGTCACAACCCGCAGACGTCTTGTCGCACCCTGTCACCGGGTTCCACGTGACCTCAGTCCATTCAATGCTCGTCTTTGACACAGCCAACCTTCCTCACCTAGTTAGAAGCTAGGCCAGACTCGCGCGTCGGCTCGGTGAATCACCGCCCTATCGAACTTTGTCACGTTCCGCGCCCTAGTCACACTCTCGGCGGTGAGCTCATCCCATGCGGCGCGAAGGTGCAAGGATCGCCCTACTCCAGCCGCTTCACCGAATACCTTTCGGAACTCCTTTTCGACGGAAACCGAGGCCTGCGTGGACAACGTGTTCTGAATCGTGGCCTTGATTGTGGCGATGGTGTCGGCCTTGAACTGAACTTTGTCGGCATCCGCAGCTTGACGAACTATTTCGGCCTCGCTTTGCCCTAAGGTCAAACCGAGCGCGTCAATCCGGGCGGCGGCATTGACGTCCATATCCCACATGGTCTCGCGCCACTTGTCCTGAGCTCGGCTAACTGATTCGTTGTACTTGAACGCAGCGAGCGACCGCGGGTAGAAGAGCATCAACGTGAAGATGGCCTTATGGCTCGCTGAACGCCGCATTTGAGTTGAGAAGACACCCGCTCCTGTGCTGGCATGAATTCGTCTGGCATATTCGTTGGTCACTCGATTCGCAGCAATGTCAGCTCCGTCAGGATTCCCATCAAGCGATGAGTCGAGGAAGTATTCCTGCCACCAGTCCCCTCCAAGCCAGCCGTCCATCCGCGCCACGGTTTTGTCTCGGCTGAACTTGTCTTCTGTCTCACGAATACGAGGCCCAGCGCGCCGAATCGTCTCGACGCTGAAGTTCAGCAACACCTCGGTCGGCTGCTTATCACCCCTTTGAAACACCGCCTGGATGGTCGCATCCCGATCTAGCGCCGCGCCAAACGGATCTAGAAACACCAGTAACGGGGTTGAAGAAAACTGACCCACAGCGGCAGCTAAGTGATCCTGAACGTCCCCATACATGGCCTCAGCGGACGTAGGCGCAGCAGCAACAAGATCCTTCAAACTTTCGAAGTACGACTTACGCTTCTCAATGAATATGCATTTGAGGTGGCGGGGGTCGGTCATCTCCGCATGGTGCTTCGCTACGCCGAGCGCAATGCGAGGAGAGCCCTCCACAACTTGCCCGGACGTTTCGTCTACGTACTGGCCCGGCCCGGCGTACCCGTCGATGAACCCAACGCGATGACCCGGGGAATTCGTGCCCGTAGCCCCCGCGAACGTCGCGAGATAGTCACGAAGGATCGCGTGCTTCAGGGCTGATTGAGCACGCTTTACGTCGCTAAAGAAATCATCCGAGGAAGTCAACGTCGAACCTCATTTCAGCGTGAGTTTACAGCTGAGTGATCCTTACTCGCGCCTCCCTGAATGGGTGACATCGATACGAGGCAGCAAACCTTCGCGCGAGCCACTCGATTAGGGCTACTTGTCGACAGCGACACACGGCTCTAACGCGCCTAAGTCCCAAGCACACTCAATTCCGCTGTCGCGGTCTCTTGAACAAATGACATCCACGGTGTGCAGGCTAAAGAGATTCGGCTCAATCTCCCGCCCGTGCGACGATCGGAGCCGATCGACTCGCTCGATTGACACTGTCGCGCCAGAGGTCTCCGGTGAAGAAAATGCGTCCGTTCATTCGGGGCGCCCGCAATCTACAAAAAAACGAGAATCAAAGGCAGTTATTTCCGATTGCGGGAAGTGTAGGGAACTTCCGGGAAGTGGGCCCTACCGGGCTCGAACCGATGACATCCACGGTGTAAACGTGGCGCTCTACCAACTGAGCTAAAGGCCCGCAGTCACGGTCGCGGATACGCGACCGGCTACGACGAAACTTTATCGTACAGGCATCCGAAGCGCCCGCCGGTTCATTCGCTGTACCCAGACTTGCTCTCGCGCGACGACCACGACCCCACCCGTGATTGATCCACTCTGTAAGGTTTGCGCCTGCGCGACCGGGAACAAACGTGACAAACTGCAACAAACACGCGAGAAACGCGACCCGGGGTGGAACTTCAGACGGTTACCGGGGAAAGCTCGGCGAGAGCGGCACGGTAGTCCGCGATCGACCGCGGTTGGCCGGGTGCGGTGATGAAACTTGCCCGGATGATGCCGTGGGTGTCGATGAGGAAGCTTGCGCGATTGGCGAAGCCCTTCTCCTCGAGGAACACCCCGTATTCCTTCGCGACAGATCCGTGCGGCCAGAAGTCGGCGAGCAGGTTGAACTGGTAACCCTCCTTGTCGGCGAAGGCACGCTGGGTTGCCTTCGAGTCGACGGAAATACCGATGAGTTCGATGCTCTTGTCGCTGAAGAGCGTGAGGTTGTCCCTCAGCTCGCACAGTTCACTCGTGCAGGTGCTCGAGAAGGCGAGCGGGTAGAAGACGAGAGCCACTGGCTTCTTGTTGCGGAAGTCGCTAAGTCTGATGTGCTCTCCGAACTGGTTGGGCAGTTCGAAGTCGGGTGCCTGGGTGTCGTTCTCCAGAGCCATGATCATGTCCTTTCGACCAGACAGGTGAACGTCCGGTAAACACGATTGGCAATACTACGCCTGCGCGCAAGACCTCGGTGCAATTAGGGCTGGTCGACCGTGATGCTGTAGGTGAACACACGGGATTCCCCCGGGCGCAGCGTGAATTGGCCAGGCTTGCGGTCGTACTCGCCCTCGAAGTCCTGAGCGGCGGTCATGCCGAACCACGGTTCGATGCAGACGAACTCGCCCGGCAGTTTCGACCACAGTCCCAGCAGAGGGAAGTCGGCGAAGTCGAGCGTGACGCTCGGCGTTCCCGGAGCGGAGTAGCGAACGGAACGGCTCGACAGTTGGTCGAAAATGATCGCATCCTCGATGAAGAGCGATTCGTCGAGCCGAAGGGTCGTGCCGACGACCGGGGTCGGCAGGCTCTGCGGCAGCAACAGCCCGTCGGAGATCCGTCGGATCGGTGCCGGCTCGGCGACCGTGAATTCGATGGTGTGGGCCTCCCGTGCCGCACCGTCGACGAGAGGCCACGCGAACCCCGGATGCGCGCCGAGCGACGCCGCAAAGCCCTCGTGGCCGGGGTTCGACACCGTGTGCCGGACGGTCGCCGTGTTGTCGGCCACGTGGAAGTTCACGTCGAGCCGGAAAGGGAACGGAAAGTGCGCCCTGCTCTCTTCCGTGTCGCGGAGCGTGAAGACGCATTCGCTTCCATTGACGCGTTCCACGGCGAAATCCGAGTCGCGCGCAAAGCCGTGCTGGCCGATCGGATAACTCGTTCCGTCGTGAATGAGCTCGTCTCCCGGCATCCGCCCGACAATCGGGAACAGGATGGGTGCTCGCCTCGGCCAGGGCTCTCCGCCCTGCCATAGGAGCTCCCGCCCCGCCTGATCCCGAAGGCTGCTCACCTCCGCGCCGCGGGAGTTGACAGAAATAGACAGAATGCCGCTGTCGAGTGCGATATGGCCCATAGGCACGACGGTACTACCCCGTCCTCGGACGCGGCCCGCGTACGACGCAGCCGCTCACGAGAACTAGAATCGTTGAGGCTCTGCACACCCAGACCGACGGTCGAGACCCGATCGCGGTCGTGCCGGGTACAGTTTGTCCGCGAATAAGAACGAGGTCAACGTTGACGGTGAACGACCAGGATCCGTACTCAGTGAACCACACTGACAGAGACCCTGAGGAAACTGCCGAATGGCAGGAATCCCTCGATGAATTGGTGGCCGCGCAAGGTCACGAGCGCGCACGCGAGATCATGTTGAGCCTGCTCAAAAGGTCCAAGGAACTGCACCTCGGTGTGCCCATGGTGCCGACGACGGACTACCTCAACACGATCGCTCCCGAAAACGAGCCAGACTTCCCCGGCGACGAGGAACTCGAGCGCCGTTATCGCGCCTGGCTTCGATGGAATGCCGCGCTCACGGTGCATCGCGCTCAGCGTCCCGGCATCGCGGTCGGTGGGCACATCTCCACCTACGCGGGCTCCGCCACTCTGTATGAGGTCGGCAGCAATCACTTCTTCCGGGGCCAGGATCACCCTGGTGGCGGGGACCAGATTTTCTACCAGGGCCATGCCTCCCCCGGCATGTATGCGCGCGCGTTCCTCGAAGGGCGCCTGAGCGCCGACCAGCTCGACGGATTCCGCCAGGAGAAGTCGCACGCCGCCGGTGGGCTCTCCTCCTACCCGCACCCGCGGCTCATGCCGAACTTCTGGCAGTTCCCCACGGTCTCGATGGGTCTCGGCCCCATCAACGCCATCTACCAGGCGCAGTCCAACAAGTACCTCACCAACCGCGGGATCAAGGATGCCTCGGACCAGCAGGTCTGGGCGTTCCTCGGCGACGGTGAAATGGATGAGGTGGAGAGTCGCGGAGCCCTCCAGCTCGCGGCCAACGATGGTCTCGACAACCTCAATTTCGTCATCAACTGCAACCTGCAGCGTCTCGACGGGCCCGTGCGCGGAAACGGCAAGATCATCCAGGAGCTCGAGAGCTTCTTCCGTGGCGCCGGCTGGAACGTCATCAAAGTCATCTGGGGTCGCGAGTGGGACGAACTTCTCGCCCGCGATCATGAGGGCGCACTGCGCGACCTGATGAACCGCACCCCGGACGGCGACTACCAGACCTACAAGGCCGAGAGCGGCGCCTACGTGCGCGAGAACTTCTTCGGGCGCGACCCGCGCACCCTCGAGATGGTCAAGGACTACACGGACGACCAGCTGTGGGGGCTCAAGCGCGGCGGCCACGACTACCGCAAGGTGTACGCGGCCTTCAAGGCGGCATCCGAGCACAAGGGCCAGCCGACAGTCATCCTCACGAAGACGGTCAAGGGCTACGGGCTTGGCCCGTCCTTCGAGGGCCGCAATGCGACCCACCAGATGAAGAAGCTCAGCCTCGACAACCTCAAGCAGTTCCGTGACGTGATGAACATCCCGATCACGGATGCCGTGCTCGAGGAGAACCCGTACCTGCCGCCGTACTACCACCCCGGGGAGAATGACGAGGCGATCCAGTACATGCACGAGCGTCGTCGCGCGCTCGGCGGATACCTGCCGGAGCGCCGCTCGAAGTACACGCAGGTGAACGTGCCCGAGGACGCCTCTTATGCGATCGCCAAGAAAGGCTCAGGCAAGCAGGAGATCGCCAGCACGATGGCTTTCGCCCGACTTCTCAAAGATCTTCTGAAGGCTCCGGAGTTCGGTCATCGCATCGTGCCGATCATCCCGGATGAGGCTCGCACCTTCGGGATGGACGCGTACTTCCCCACCGCCAAGATCTACAACCCGAACGGCCAGCAGTACACCTCGGTGGACCGCGAACTGCTCCTTGCCTACAAGGAGAGTCCCCAGGGCCAGATCGTGCACGTCGGAATCAATGAGGCCGGCGGCTTCGCCGCCTTCACGGCAGCGGGTACCGCCTATGCCACCCACGGCGAGCCCCTGATTCCCGTCTACGTGTTCTATTCCATGTTCGGTTTCCAGCGCACGGGCGACGCCATGTGGGCGGCCGGAGACCAGATGGCACGCGGATTCATCGTCGGTGCGACGGCGGGCCGAACCACCCTTACCGGTGAAGGCCTCCAGCACGCCGACGGACACTCGATCCTGCTTGCGTCGACCAACCCGGCCGTCGTGTCGTATGACGCCGCCTACGGGTACGAACTGGGTCGCATCGTGCAGGACGGTCTCGATCGCATGTATGGCGGCACGCATCCGAATCCCAACGTCATGTACTACCTCACGGTCTACAACGAGCCGATCGTTCAGCCAGCTGAGCCCGAGAATCTCGACGTCGACGGCCTGCTCAGGGGCATCTATCTGCTGAGCAGGTCCGAGACGTTCGGGCCGAAGGCGCAGCTTCTTGCCTCCGGTGTCGCCGTGCCTTGGGCGCTCGAGGCGCAGCAGCTGCTCGCCGACGACTGGAATGTCTCCGCGGATGTCTGGTCGGTCACTTCGTGGACCGAGCTCCGCCGCGACGGCCTGGCCGCAGAACAGCAGAACTTCCTCAACCCGAACGGTGAGAAGCGCGTGCCGTACGTCACGCAGAAGCTCGCAGGGGCGGAAGGGCCGTTCGTTGCGGTCACCGACTTCATGCACGCGGTGCCTGATCAGATCCGTCAGTTCGTGCCCGGGGAGTTCGCGACACTCGGTGCCGACGATTTCGGCTTCTCAGACACCCGCGCCGCGGCCCGTCGATTCTTCAAGATCGACGGCCCGTCGCTCGTCGTGCGCACTCTCGAGTCCCTGGCCGCTCGTGGCCAGGTCGACCCTGGCGTTCCGCAGCAGGCCATCGATCGCTACCGGCTGCACGACGTCAACGCTGGCACGACAGGCTCGGCCGGGGGCGAGAGCTAGGCTCTCCGACTCGACGACTGATGGCACCGGTGGCGAAGACTAAAGAGCAGACGCTCGCCTGGCTCAGGGCGATCTCCGGCGAACTCGCCACCGCGACGCTCAAGCGACTCGACGACACGCTTCCCTGGTACGGCGAAATGCCCCCGGGTCGGCGGTCAGCGGTCGGTCTCGTCGCCCAGGCGGGTATCACGTCGTTCATTCACTGGTACGACGACCCCAAGTCGACCCCGTGGATCGCGGCCGATGTCTTCGGCACAGCACCGCGCGAACTTCTGCGCTCGGTGAGCCTCACCCAGACGCTCCAGCTCATCAAGGTGACCGTCGAGGTGGTCGAGGAGCGTGTCAAGGGATCCGACGAGTCGGTGCGCGAGGCGATCCTGCTCTACTCGCGCGAAATCGCCTTCGGCGCCGCGGATGTCTACGCCCGCGCCGCCGAAGCCCGAGGGCTGTGGGACGCACGACTCGAGGCTCTCGTCGTCGATTCCATCCTCAGCGGAGAGTACGACGACGAACTGCCGAGCCGGATTGCGGCCCTTGGCTGGCACGGGCATGGCGAGGTGTCCGTCCTGGTCGGCACGGCGCCGAAAATGCTCGACGTCGACATGCTCCGACGCACCGCTCGTCACCTGAATGCGGATGTGCTGATCGGAGTGCAGGGAAGTCGCCTGGTCCTCGTGATCGGCCGTGCGCATCCGACGCCCGCCGACGACGAACCGGTCGGCGCCGTGCTCATCCCCTTTCTCGACATCGCGACGGCCCTCGAGCCCGGATTCGGCGACGGACATCTTGTGCTCGGCCACGAGGTACCAAGCCTCGTCGAGGCGTCACGTAGCGCGAAGGCGGCCCTCGCGGGCTTCGCCGTCGCGCGATCCTGGCGCAATGCACCGCGGCCAACCCTCGCCGACGACCTGCTGCCAGAGCGCGCCCTCGCCGGAGACGCATTGGCCCGCGCAACCCTCATCAACCGCATCTACCGGCCGCTCCAGGCGCACTCGACGGAGTTACTCGCGACGCTGTGGTGCTACCTCGACAACGGCCGCTCCCTCGAGGCGACAGCACGCGAACTCTTCGTACACCCGAACACCGTGAGGTATCGACTCAAGCGCGTGACAGAGGTCATCGGCTGGGATGCGACGGGGGCACGAGAGTCTCTTATCCTGCAGGCGGCGCTGATCCTCGGCTCCATCGCCGAGCCGGATGGCCCGCTGCGCCGCCGCTAGACTCCCGCCGGCCGCATCCCCTCGCGGCGGAGTTACCGGGTGGAGTACTCCCACCGGCCGCGCGTCCTCGCGGCGGAGTTACGCCGTCACGGACGGAGATATAGCTCCCTCCGCGAGCACACATCTCCGCCGCAATGGGTGTCTTCTCCGCCGCGAGGACGGATGTCCGCCGCCCGCCGCGTTTTCTCCGCCACAAAGGGGTCAGGGTCACGCATCGACGACCCGCCCTCGCCGATCGAGGGCATCGATTCGCGTGCCGGGGACTCCGAGTGCGAAGTCGGCGCCGAGCACGGTTGCGATCGTGGCGACGTCGGCGAGCGGGCGCCCGAGCACCCCGAGCACCGCATTGACCGTGGAGGTCGCGGTGAAGGCGAACCCCTCCCCTGTCGTCAGCCAGGAGCTCGCAGTCGTGCCGTCGGCATCCATCGCCCTGGCCCACGCGTAGGAGCGGTACACGTGATTCGCGCGCCGCGGCACCTCGGGGATGCCCTTGACCAGTCGAGCGCGCGCGGCGAATCCGACCACTGGCAGGCCCGTGGTGAGAAGCGGCGCCGGTACTGCGAAGCCGACGGACGCGCTCACGGTTCTCATGCCGGTCGTGTGGCGCACCGTCACCAGATCGCTGGTGGCGATCGGTACGATGCTTCGCGCTCCGATCGGGGTCACGATGCGCCGGATGCCGCGTCCGAGCGGCGCCCGCTGGACCAGACCGTCCACGATCCGCACGCCGCCGCTCCCGAGCACTCCCACAATGCTCGCGGAAGTGGCGGGACCGCCACGCGCGTTGTCGGCGAACACCGCGACCTCCACGCCGACGGGATCCCGCAACGACGCGACCGCGTGCTGGGCCACCGCGTCAGTCACCACCGTGCCGAATCCGACCGACGGAACCGCTGTAACGCCCACCGCACGCACGCGAGCTGCCAGCCGAAACAGCTGCTGCACGGACTCGAACTCGTTCGAAATGTCGAGATAGTGCGTGCCGCTCGCGATGCACGCCGAGAGCACAGGTTCGAGAGTGTCGACGAAAGGACCGGCAGCGTTCACGACGAGGTCGATCGGCTTGAGCGACTCCGCGAGGCTCTGCTCCGTCACCACCACGAACGGCAGATCCAGCTCATCCGCGAGCGACCGCAGTCGTGGCTCGGCTCGTCCGAGAAGCACCGGGCGCTCACGTCGCGCGACCGCCTCGGCGGCGATGAGGCCGCCGGTGTAGCCGGTCGCTCCGTAGATCGCCCAGGTCATCCAGCCTCCGATTGTGAACCCCCACCGACCTTAGAAGGCGACCCGGCACCCGTCAACCACTGTAGAACCACTCCAAAGCTTTACCTGTTTATTAGTGTTGGAGTACAACTCCCGCACAGCGCTCCCAGAGGAGACTTGATAAGTGATCGTCGTCGTGTGCCCTGGTCAGGGCTCCCAAACCCCCGGATTCCTCGCTCCCTGGATCGCAGAACCGCGGTTCCGCGACCACCTCGGGGCCATCTCGGGGGCCGTCGGCATCGATCTGACCGCCCACGGCACCATCTCCGACGCCGACACCATCCGCGACACCGCCGTGGCCCAGCCCCTGATCGTCGCCGCCGGCCTGCTCACGCTCGCGGCGCTGCTCGAGACGCGCCACGACCGCGTCGGCGGCATCGCCGGCCACTCCGTCGGCGAGATCACGGCCGCGGCCGGGGCCGGCATCCTGAGTGAGACGGACGCGATGACGCTCGTTCGCGAGCGGGGAACAGCCATGGCCAAGGCGGCGGCAATCGCACAGACCGGAATGAGCGCCGTCGTCGGCGGCGACGAAGCGGAGCTTCTCGCTAAGCTCGCCGAACTCGACCTCGAGCCAGCGAACTTCAACGGTGGCGGGCAGATCGTGGTCGCGGGGGAGCTCACGGCGCTCGAGAGGCTCAGGGAAGGGCCACCCGCGGGAGCGCGCGTCATCCCGCTGCAGGTGGCCGGTGCATTCCACACCCGGTATATGGCATCCGCGGTCGATCACCTCCGACACGTCGCCGCGGGTCTGCCCACGCACGATCCCCGCTTGCCGATCTGGACAAATCGGGACGGCACCATCGTCTCCAGCGGCGTTGCGTTCGTCGACCTGCTCGTCGGGCAGGTCTCGTCCCCGGTACGGTGGGACAAGACCATGGACGCGTTCGCGGCCGCTGGCGTCACCGGTGTGATAGAGATCGCGCCTGCCGGTGCGCTCGTCGGACTGGCAAAGCGCGGCCTCAAGGGAGTGCCGACGGTGGCCGTCAAGACCCCAGACGACCTGGCCGCAGCATTCGACCTGATCGACGGGAATTCATGAGCCAGCCAATCCTCCAGCAGTCGCACGGGCCGGAGTTCACCCGCATCTACAGCTACGGCGCCGCCCGCGGCGACCGGGTCGTGCCGAACGACGAACTCATCGGCCCGATCGATTCAAGCGACGAGTGGATCCAGCAGCGCACCGGCATCGTCACGCGCGCCAGGGCGTCCGCCGGCATTCTCGCGGTCGATCTTGCCACGGATGCCGCCCGCGAGGCCATCGAGAAGTCAGGTGTTCCCGCCGACCAGATCGACCTGGTGATCATCGCGACCATCAGCAACGTGCTGCAGACCCCGTCGATGGCTGCCGTCGTGGCGGACCGTGTCGGCGCCAATCCCGCCGCCGCCTACGACCAGAACGCCGCCTGTGCTGGCTTCAGTTACGGCGTCACCCAGGCGGATGCGCTCATCCGCACCGGAGCCGCCCACTATGCGCTCGTCATCGGAGCCGAGAAGCTATCCGACGTGGTCGATCCGACCGATCGATCGATCTCCTTCCTGCTGGGCGACGGCGCGGGCGCGGTCGTCATCGGTCCGAGTGAGACACCCGGTATCTCCGCCCCGGTGTGGGGTTCCGACGGATCCAGGGCGGATGCCGTTGGCATGAACGCGACGCTCGTCGATTTCCGCGATGGTACCGCCGCCTGGCCGACCCTCCGACAGGAGGGACAGGCGGTCTTCCGCTGGGCGGTCTGGGACATGGCGAAGGTCGCCAAACAGGCGCTGGATGTCGCGGGCGTGACGTCCGCGGATCTGGCGGCGTTCATCCCGCACCAGGCGAACATGCGCATCATCGACGAGTTCGCGAAGCAACTCGGGCTCCCGGAGTCGGTCGTGATCGCCCGCGACATCGCTACAACCGGCAACACGTCAGCCGCATCCATTCCACTTGCGACGCATCGCCTGCTCGAGGAGCACCCGGAGCTCAGCGGTGGCCTCGCACTGCAGATCGGTTTCGGCGCAGGCCTTGTCTTCGGAGCCCAGGTAGTAGTCCTCCCGTAAGATAATCAACGGTCAAACGACACCCCAAGGAGAAAACACAATGGCATTGTCCACAGAAGAAGTGCTGGCAGGTCTCGCCGAACTCGTCAATGACGAGACCGGCATCGCCACCGACTCGGTCGAGCTGGACAAGTCGTTCACTGACGACCTGGACATCGACTCCATTTCGATGATGACCATTGTCGTGAATGCAGAAGAGAAATTCGATGTGAAGATCCCCGACGAAGAGGTCAAGAATCTCAAGACCGTCGGCGACGCCGTCAGCTTCATCGTCAACGCACAGGGCTAGCCCTAATCAGACGCGGCTGGCCAGTCCTGGTAGCACCCGGACTGGCCGCTCCCGTGACGATGCACGTGTTGAAGCACCACCAGAGGAAATCGTTATGACCAAGAAGATCGTAGTTACGGGAATCGGCGCGACCACTCCCCTTGGCGGCACTGCTCAGGAGTCCTGGGTCGCCCTCCTGGCCGGGGAGTCGGGTGCCCACACTCTCACCCACGAGTGGGTCGGGCAGTACGAGCTGCCCGTGACCTTCGCTGCCGAGGCCAAGGTGCGTCCGGAAGAGGTGCTTGAGCGCCCGGAGGCGAAGCGTCTCGACCCCTCGTCTCAACTGGCCCTCATCTCCGCGCGAGAGGCCTGGGCGGATGCCGGTTCACCCGATGTCGCCCCCGAGCGTCTCGGTGTGGACTACGCCACCGGCATCGGCGGACTCTGGAGCCTGCTGAACGCCTGGGACACGCTCCGCGAGAAGGGTCCGCGTCGCGTGCTGCCGATGACCGTTCCCATGCTCATGCCGAACGCCGCGGCCGCGGCGGTATCGATGAATTTCCACGCCCGCGCTTTCGCACGCACCGTGGCTTCGGCCTGCGCGTCGAGCACCGAGTCGATCGCCAACGCCTACGAGCATCTCCAGCTGGGCCTAGCGGACGTCATCATCGCCGGGGGTACCGAGTCGGCGATCCACCCGATCACTCTCGCCTCGTTCTCTTCGATGCAGGCGCTGTCCAGGCGTAATGACTCGCCAGAGACCGCCTCGCGCCCATACAACGTCGACCGAGATGGCTTCATCATGGGCGAGGGTGCCGCCAGCCTGGTGCTCGAGACCGAGGAGCACGCGCTAGCCCGAGGGGCCCGCATCTACGCGGAGGTCGCCGGCGGCGGAGTCACCTCCGACTCGTATCACATCACGGCTAACGACCCGGACGGGCTCGGCGCCTCGCGAGCGATCGCGCTTGCCCTCGAACAAGCGGGAGCGACCCCGGACGAGGTCATGCACATCAACGCGCACGCCACGAGCACGCCCGTCGGCGATATCGCAGAATACGCGGCGCTCAGAGTGGCATTCGGTGACCGCATCCACAGCATCCCGGTCTCGGCCACCAAAGCCTCGACCGGCCACCTGCTGGGCGGCACCGGTGCCCTCGAGGCGATCTTCACGATCCTCGCGTTGAGGGACCGCACCGCACCGCCGACGATCAACCTCACGGAACAGGACCCAGCCATCCCACTCGATGTGGTGACCGCGCCGCGCGCGCTTCCCGAGGGGCCGTTGCTGGCCATCAGCAACTCCTTCGGTTTCGGTGGCCACAACGCCGTGCTCGCGTTCAGGAGCGTCTAGCGGGGTCTCGCCGCGATCTCTATGCGTATCGCAATCGTCAGCGACTACTACTTCGACTACGTCGGCGGAGCCCAGACCTCGATGCGCCAGCAGAAGCTGGCGCTCGAGGAGGCCGGCCACGAGGTCGTCATCGTCTCCCCCGCACGCGGCGTCTTCGGCCTCCGATACCGGGCGGTGCACGACGGTCTACAGGTCAAGCCCCTGTTCCGCCTTCCCGTGCTCGACCTCGCCGTCATCCCGAAGAACGAGGCAAGCGTGAGCGCCCTCGAGCGGTACTTCCGCGAGGAGCGCATCGACGTCGTGCACGTACAGACCGAGTTCGGTCTCGCCCACATCGCGCACGCCGCCGCGGAGCGCCTCGACATCCCTCTCGTGCATACGGTGCACAGCTTCTATTGGGCGAGCGAGGGTCCTCCCCAGGCCTCTGTCGCCTGGATCATCCGTTGGGGTCTTCAGCTGACGATCGGCGAGAAGATTCCGAAGCTCGTCTTCACGAAACGCAAGACCGACAACACCTTGCGCAACCTCGTGCTCGCATTTGCGCGAAAGGTGGACCGCGTCGTGTCGCCCTCGGCGCACCAGGCCGCCGATCTCGCAGCCGCCGGGGTCACGGGAACTATTTCGGTCATCCCGAATCCGATCGCGACCGCGGAGCATCCCTCCGCGGCCCTGACCCTCGATGAGGTGCAGCGCCCGACCTTCCTGTGGGTGGCGCGGTGCGAGCCGGTCAAGCGGCCATTGCCCTTCGCGCGTGCGGCGATCGCCGCCCTCGCACGAACGAACAACGGCTTCAGCGTCGACTTCGTGGGCGAGGGCGCGGACCTTGCCGCGCTGAAAAGGCTCGCGGACGGTCATCCGCAGATCCGCATCCAGGGCGCACTCCCCCACGACGAGGTGCTGGCCATGATGGACAACTCCTCCGCCATTGCTATCACGTCGCTGGGATTCGACAACCAGCCGATGACCATCGCGGAGGCGGTCAGCCGTGAGCGCGGTGTGCTCTACTGCGATCCGAAACTGAGCGAGGGGCTCGCCAATTCCGGCTTTCTCTCGGCGACACCGGATGACGAAGGCCTCGCGGACGCGCTCGTCACGCTTGTCAGCGAACCGTCACTACTCGTCGGCCTCTCGAAAGGCGCCGCGATCGACCGTGAACTGTTCTCTCCGTCTCGCTATGTCGACCGCATCCTCGAGGTCTACCGGAGCTAGCGAAAGCAGTCGCGCCTCAGCCGACCTTGTGCAGCCAGACCACCTGGTTGGCGTCGCTCGCGTGGCGGAAGGCTTCGAGCTCGTCGTCCCAGGCCTGGCCAAGGGCCAGCCGCAGCTCGCGGTGCAGCTCGAAGGCATCAGAACCGGCAATCTCCATGGCATAACGGATGCGATCCTCGGGGATGACGACATTACCCACGCTGTCCGTCTGCGCGAAGAAGATGCCGAGGTCCGGAGTGTGCAGCCAGCGGCCGCCGTCGCTGCCGGCGGTGGCATCCTCGGTCACCTCATAGCGGAGGTGCTCCCAGCCGCGAAGTGCGGAGGCCAGCGCGGCGCCGGTACCCCGGGTCCCCTCCCAGTAGAATTCGGTGCGCATCGAGCCCCTGAGCACCGGTTGCTCGACCCAATCGAAATTGACGGCGCGATCGAGCGCGCCGCCCGCCGCCCACTCGATGTGGGGGCAGAGCGCGCGAGGAGAAGAGTGCACATAAAGCACCCCACGTGCCTTCGCGGCACTGGTTGTACCGGCGGGGCCGGCGTTTGATGCAGCCACGATATCTCCATTCCGTTGAGGTGCGACTTCCCCATCGACCTCGGAATGAATCCATGCTGCGTATGAAATTGCACGGCGAACCGTTGGGCTAATTATTGCCGATGAAACCCCTAAATCACAACCATGTGATTACCGAGTCTTTCGCGTCCGCGTGTCGTGAATCTATACTCGGTATATCTTTACCGTGCGGCGAGGAGGATGCGTGTCGGTTCGCAACGGACTTCTGGCCATCCTGACACTGGGTCCGGCCTACGGCCTGCAGCTCCACTCGGAACTCTCGAGCAGAACGCCCCACCGCAAGCCCGTCAACGTCGGGCAGATCTACGGCACACTCGAACGCCTCACGAAACTCGACCTGATCGAGCCGGCGGGGACCACGGCGGACGCACTCCCCCTGTATCGCCTGACGATGGCCGGTGAGGACGAGGCAACGAGTTGGATGTCGTCGCCGGTGCTCCAAGGACTCCCCGAGTGGACCGAGATGCTGGACCAGGTGCTCGTCACCAGCTCGATTGATGCCGCAGCGGCCAAGAGAATCGCCGAGCATTTTCGCCGATGGTGGGAGGCGGACCTCGCGCGGACCAGAACCCCGGTAATCGCGGGCTCGTTCCCCACGGATGCACACCTCGCCCTCGTCGCGCGCGAAGCACAGGCGGTCGCCGCCATCGCATGGCTCGGATCGGCCATCGCGGCGCTCTCGGACAACGACTCGGTCCGCGCCCTGTCGGACGCGCGACCGAAGCGCGGGCGCCGACCGCGGTCCTGACTACTTCGCCTGGCTGTAGTCCTCGACGATGGCGACGGTGAGGGGGAAGGTGACGGGCATCGCGCCGAACATGAGGCGTCCAGCATCCACGGCGGCCTTGCGCACCGCCTCTTCGACCGCACCGGCGAGCTCGGCCGGGCAGTGCACCACGACCTCGTCGTGCATGAAGAAGACGAGATGCGGTGCATCCGTGATCCAGGCGCCGCCGCCCAGTGCGTGGAGGCTGCGCCTCAGGTTCGCCATCCAGCACAGGGCCCACTCCGCCGCGCTCCCCTGGACCACGAAGTTGCGGGTGAACCGGCCCCAACCACGGGCCTGCCCGCGTGCACGACTCGTGTCGGCATCCGTCGCGGTCGCGCTGTAGGCGTCGGACTGGCTCTCGCGCCAGCCTGCACCAGGCCGCGGCGAACTCCGGCCGAGGCGCGTCGTGACGATCTCGCCGCGCTCCCCCGCACGCGCTGCCTCTTCGACGAGTGCGATCGCGAGGGGGTAGGCGCGAGTCAGCCTGGGCATGAGCCTGCCGCTCTCCCCCGTCGTCGCGCCATACATCGCACCAAGCATCGCGACCTTGGCCTGGTCGCGGGTCTCGACGGCGCCGCTCGCGACGATTCCGGCATAGAGGTCGCCCGCGCTGCCCGCAGCCGCCATGCCACGGTCGCCGGACATGGCGGCGAGAATTCGCGGCTCGAGTTGCGAAGCGTCCGCGACCACGAACGTCCAGCCCGGATCCGCGACGACCGCGCCGCGGATCTGCCTGGGAAGCTGCAACGCGCCTCCCCCGCCTTTGCTCGCCCAGCGCCCGGTGACGACGCCGCCCGGAACGTACTCCGGGTGGAACCGTCCGTCGCGTATGTTCGCATCCAGCCAGTTCCAGCCATTTGCGCTCAGCAGGCGCGAGAGCTTCTTGTACTCGAGCAGCGGCTCGATCGCCGGATGCTTCAGCTTCTTGAGCTCCCACGACCGGGTCGACTTCACCATGAGCCCGGCGACGCCGAGCGCCTTGAGCAGGTCGTTGGGAGAGTCCGGGTTGAGATCGGGCGATTCGAGCGCGTCCCTGAGGCGCGCCAGCACAGCATCCAGAATGACCGGACGATCGCCTCCCGGTGGCCGCGGCCCGAGATAACCGCTCAGAATCCGGTCGTGCACGTCGGCACGCCATGGCAGCCCCGCGTACATCATCTCAGCCGCGACAAGCGCCCCGGCGGACTCGGCGGCGAGCAGAAGCCCGAGACGTCGCGGGTCATCGGCACCCGTGATCGCCGCGCGTTGAAGGGCGAATTCGGCGAGCGTGTCCTCGTCGGCGAGACCGGGCTTCGACTCATCGAGGTCGAAGAGCGCATCGTTTTGGGCGCGTTCGGTGGACTCCGGCGCGGAGCTGTCCCAAGAGTTCGACGCTGCGGTCGCGAGTCGCGACGTCGCCGTGAGCGCGGAGTTGCGCAGGATGGCGTGAGAGAGCCGCAGGTCGACGCAGCGCTCGACCCGCACGCCACCGGCAAGCAGGATCGGGTACCAGTGGCCGGTGTCGTCCCACACCCAGCGCGGATGCTCCGCCTCGACTTCCGCCACAGCCTTCGCCAGGCCACCGCCGTCGACCGTGCGCTGCTCGCCCACGCGTTCTCCGTGCGCGCCCAGTGGCTGCAACACCGGCCCCTCGGAACCGGAGAAGAGGGCAATGTACACCGGACAAGTCTGCCCGCTGCTCGCGACATCCGCTCAAGCACGCACCGCGGCCGCCCCGATTACCCGTCCCTTTCGGAAATTCAGGACTTCGGCACGAAAACGGCTCGCGAAACACCGCTACGGCCTTGACCGTGACCGATCTCCTGAATTTCCGAAAGGGACGGGCGCGGCGGGGCCGCTTTCGGCGGGGCTACTCGTGCAGCAGTGAGCCGTCCTTCTTAAGGACCTGCTTCTCGCCGGCCTCGATCGCGACCTGGAAGCGGTTTTGCTTCGGCGGCATGGGACAGTTGAACGCGTAGCTGAATGCGCACGGCGGGAGCACCGCACGGTTGAAGTCGAGCGTGATCGAGCCGTCGGCGTTCGGCGCGACGAAGAGGAAACGACCGACGCTGTAGGTGCTGTCGCCGCTGGTCGCGTCGGAGAAGACGAGCTGAAGCGCGCGACCGGCCTTGAAGGCGGCAAGGTTGTAGTCGACGCCGTCCTTCGAGAACGTGATCTCGCCTGGGACGGCAAGATCGCGGGTCTTACCGTCGTCTTTGAGGTGCTCGAAGCCGACGGTCGCGCCCCCCTCGATCTCGGTGAAGGTTCCGGTAATCACCCAGTCCGGGTTGTAGTCGAACACGTCGATCGAACCGAACTCCTGAATTCCCTCGGAGTTCGAGTCCCAGACGCGCAGGGCATAGGTGCCTTCCTCGCTCGCGATGACGAAACCGGTGACCGTCGCGCTGAAAACGATCTCGCTCGGCTTCTCAGCGTCCTTGCCTCGCACGATCGCTTCGCCATCCACAAGCACCCCGTCGACGGCGATGTTGTCGGATGCCACGGCCGTCAGTTTCAACCCGGACTCGCCCTTCGGCAGTGGCGCCCAGGTGCCGGGCACTCCCCAAATCGTCTGCTCCGAGTCGATCCACTGCGTGTTGACGAGGGCGAGATTACCCTTCGGCTGCACGACAGCGAGTTCGCGGCGCTCGTGATAAGTGGCGAACTGGTCGGCGGCGGTCATGATGGCAGTATCGGTCATGCGGTCCATCCTTACTGAAGTCACTGACACTAACCGCCAGGGACACGCAATTATTGCGTCAGCGTCGCCTCGAGATCACGGCCTCCACACCATGAGGACGACGACGAGCAGGAGCAACAGGGAGGCGATGCCGGAACCGGCGGCGATCGGACCGTATCCAGCGGCGGAGGGACCGGATGCGGCATCCGTCGCCTCCAGCCCAGCGGCAGCCTTGTTCAGGGCGGGAACGACCAGAAACAGGATGAGGCCCAGCGCAATCAGGTACGCCAGCAGCGAGATCCAAATCCACGACGTCGCGAAGGACAGGTGTTTGCTCGGATCGCTCGTGCCGAGGAGCCCGAATCCGAACACGACGACCAGCAGCGAGAGCAGGCTGATCATGAAGGTCGACTTGGCGAGTGACCTGGCCTGAGCGGGCTGGCCCGTGCGAACGGCGCGTAGGCCGGTCATGGGAAGGATGGCCATGGGCCCCACGAGAAAGACGGCTGCCACGACGTGCAAGATTCCGAAAAGTGTTTGCATGACGACAGGCTAACGCCCTGCCGCCACCAGGTTAACGACAAAACCGGCTCCCGCACGAATGCGGGGGCCGGTTCCGAGTCGAACTAAGCGTCTGTTACTACAGCGGGCGGATGTTCTCAGCCTGCGGACCCTTGGGGCCCTGCGCCAGGTCGAATTCGACCTTCTGGTTCTCGTCGAGCGACTTGTAGCCGCTGCTCGCGATAGCCGAGTAGTGTGCGAACACATCGGGGCTACCGTCGTCGGGGGCGATGAATCCAAAGCCCTTTTCAGCGTTAAACCACTTCACGGTTCCTAGTGCCATAATTTTTCTCCTTCAGGAGTCTTCGCGCGAACCCGACTGTCGGATCCGCTCGTCGCGGTGTTCATCGTCCGCTCCCGAAAGAGACATGGCCCCCCGTGGGGTTCCAAGCATTCAAGATGTGCGAGGTACTGCAACTGCATGGCCAACTGTAGTGTAAGGACCGCGCTTTGGGGCAATGTGTAACAAAAAAGGAACACAAACGTTTTCTGCCTGAAGCGTAAACAACCCGCGCTGAAAGACTTCCCGCGACGATAAAGTGGGCCGATGACGGTCACATTCACCACCACCGTGCTTCAGGCCCCCGGTCTCCAGGCGACGGGATTGCCCGTTCCCGACGACGCTGTGCACGCCCTCGGCGACTCGAAGAAGCCCGCAGTAACCGTGCGCATCGGCGACTACAGCTATCGAACAACCGTGTCGTCCCGATACGGCGGTTTCATCGTCCCCCTCAGTGCGGCGCATCGCGAAGCTATCGGAATCGCATCCGGCGATGAAGTCGAGGTCGGCCTTGAACTGGATCTCGAACCTCGTACGGTCGACGTTCCGGATGATCTGGCCACGGCGCTGGAGAAGGCGGGCGCGCGCGACGCCTTCGATTCGCTCTCCCCGTCGAAGCAGGGCGCCCACGTCGCACAGGTGGATGCCGCAAAGACTCAGGAGACCCGAGCTCGCCGGATCACCGCGGTGGTGGCTCAGCTCGGGGGCTAAACGCCGGTCTTGCGCCCAGCCGCGCGGCGAATGAATCCGATAATCGCGGTGACGACGAAGAGGATGATCCCGATGAAGGCCAGCCAAAGGAGTCCCTTGATGGCGAATCCGACGACGGAGAGAATCAACCAGAGTGCGAGAAGTACAACGATGAGTATCAGCATGTCGCGCACTGTACGCCCGTCAGCCCACTATCGGGAGCCGCTGGCGGCCGACTCTAGGCGCGCACGGGTTCGGCGAGCGGCCGCCTGTTCGACACCCAGACAACGCCCGTTCCAGCCAGCCCGATCACCGCGGCGATGAGCACTATGTAGAAGGACACGGAGAAATAGCCCTCAGGGGACGTATTCGGGTTGAGGAACGGATACGGATACCAGAAGGACTTTCCATAGACAGCATCCGGCGTGACCGGTCCCCGGATCAGGGTGTAGACGCACCAGACGAGGGGAAAGATGAGGATAGGCCAGACCGCCTTCGAGCCCAGGGGCCCGCGCCGCGGCGCGACGAGCCAATCGACGACGAGGTAGAGCGGCGCGACGAGGTGCAGCACCTCGTTCGACCATGCGAGTGTCGAGCCCTGCGGCAGTTCGATTCCGCGCAGCAGCAGGTTGTAGACGACGCCCGTCGTGAGCATGTAGGTGACGGCGGCGGCGCGGAGGCCGGTGTACCACGCGGGGTCCGCGCCAGACCGTGCGACCAGCAACCACGCCCCGATGAGAAGCACCGCCGCGGCCAGCACGTTCGACTCGATCGTGAAAAAGCTGAAGAAGTTCGCGACGTTGACGGTCACGTCGCCGATACCCTTTCCGCGCCAGAAAGCAATACTCAGCTGGAGCTGACCGCCGATGGCGGCGACGATCGCGACGGCCAGAACGATCCGCAGAACTGCAAACAGGATTCTCATTCGCGCATGCCCCCTCATTCGTGTCACCACCGTATCGGTCGGCCGGCGGATCGACACCCTTTTGGATTGCGACGCACCGCATACCGATCGAGGGCGGTATATTCAAGGACTTTCCGCAACGAAATCCGGTCGTTAGCATCAATCATGGGAGTCGAGCGAGTTCAGGGGCCGTCGGACGGGCGAAACGAAACCGAAGAGGAGCGGTACGACCGCAACTGGAACGACATACTTCACGAGTTGCGAGTTACCCAGACCGGAACGCAGGTCCTCACCGGCTTTCTTCTCAGCATCGCCTTCCAGAGCCGATTTTCGACACTCTATCAGGGCCAGGTCGCGGTGTATCTCGTGCTTGTGGTGTTGGCAAGCGCCAGCGCGGCGCTCGCACTCCTTCCCGTGAGTCTCCACAGGGTTCTCTTCCGTCACAGGGCCAAGGGCGAGATCGTGCAACTGGCGAACCGGATTCTCATCACCACTCTCTTCGTGGTCGGGCTGGTCGTCGTCGGGGTGCTCGCCTTTATTTTCGATGTCGTCCTCTCGTTCACGGCCGGGCTGATAGCAGGCGGGGTGGCGCTTGTCGCCATCGTCGCCGCCTGGATCGCCTTCCCGATCGCAGCCCGAGACAGGAGGGGGAAACTGGGGTTTCCAGCCTGAGGCTTTGCCGGGAGCCAGCTGAGCAGCACCGCTTTCGTCGCCATCGCATTTGAAGCTTCGCCCGGAGACTGCAACCCTTGAAGGATGAGAGGGATGTCGCCCCGGTCGGGCGCGATCGACGCGGTGCGAGTGCTCGGCATCGTTGCGGTCGTCGCCGGCCACACGCTCAATACACCTCTGGTGCGGCCGCTTTTCTTCACCTGGCACGTTCCGCTTTTCTTCTTTCTCGCGGGCTATTTCTGGTCCGACGCGGCGATGAGGGAGGATCTGGCGAAGCGAGCGCAGACCCTCGGCCGCCCCTACGTGACCTGGCTGGTGCTCATCGCCGTACCGTTCGTGCTGCTGGACAGGCAGCCCACCACGGACAGGTTGCTCGGCCCGTTCCACGACGGAACGCGATCCGCCATGCCCTACACCACCTTCTGGTTCGTGTCCGCGTTGTTCTTCACCGTGATTCTCTTGCGCGTTCTGCAGGTATTTCCTTTGTCCGTTCGCTGGGGCATCGCGACCGCGGGCCTGACTCTCGGCTACTTCGCCGGGGGGACGCTCGCCCAGACACCGCTGGCGATCGGATCCGCACTTCCCTGCCTGTTCTTTGTGCTTCTCGGGACGGTGGCTGCGGGGTTCCGACCTCGCCTCCGGCGACCGGGCGTCGTCGGCCTGGCTTTGCTCGCCATGTCCGCGACGCTGATCGCCGGCGGACTGGCCGCCCCGCTTGATATCAAGGTGGGAAACTATGGAACGCCGGTTCTCAGCGTTCTCGTGTCAGTATCGATCGCGTTCGGACTCATCCTGACGATGGAGACGCTGTTTCGGCACGTTCCTGACGCGGTGGGCGGCGCGGCCACTCGACTTGCCACCGCCGGGTTCATCGTGGTTCTCAGTCATCCGCTCATTCTCTGGCTGATGATCAAGTTCTTTCCAAGCGTGCCCGACTGGGAGGTCTTCGCTCTTGCGGTGGTGGTTCCGTGGTTCGTCGGCCTGATATCCGTGCGTAGTGCCGCCTCGCCGTGGCTGACCGGATTTCCGCACAGGTCCCCTCGCGTGCCCATTCCGATGCCCAACTAGCGGGGCCGCGGTGCCGTCCTCGGCGGTCTACTCGAGCAAGCCGCAGGGGACGGTAACGCTCCAATTGATCGTCTCGCGGAGGCGAACGGTTTGCGCGTCGGGAAGGTTCGCACATTCGCCGCGCGCCGCCGACACCTGGGGTTGCCATTCCGGTCCGTACGAGCGTCGCGTGCCCTGCGGAATGAACTGCACCAGAAGAAGCACCACCAGTCCGAGCACGGCCGGCGCGACGATTGCGCCGCGCCGAATTGCCGCCGAGCGCACCGTAGAAGTCCGGCGCGCGATTGTTATGCCAGCGGCCAGCGGCACCAGAGCACACAGCATCATCGACGGAACCACGCCGTATCGGGCCAGCCAAACGGAGTGCAGCTGTGTCGCGGACAGCCTGGCATAGTCGTAGAACACGTTGGGGTTCTCAACGACCGATGCGGAATAGATGACCACGGATCCCGCGATCAGGGCCGTTGCCGCCACGCGCTGGATGCTCGAGCCGCGTCTCAGCACGATGACGGCGGCAATCGCGAACGGGAGCGCCAACGCGATGCAGAGCAACGGTCCGCCCCACGCGATCGACGCTCCGATCGAGTTCTGCGGTATCCAAAGGGGCGCGACCGCGTTGATGAGATAGCCGTAAGGAATCGACCAGAAGTCTAATGGTGGATTGCCGGTCTGTCCGCGCCGCCAAATCAGCGTGACGAGCAGTTGAGCGGCGACGCCGACAAGAAACGTGCCGCGAACCAGCCAGCGGGAACGGTCGCGTGGCCGCCACAGCAGCAATGGGAGAAGAAACACCGAAGCGATCTCCGTCGTCGTCCCGAGCAGCACGAAAACGGCGATGGCGATGGAACCCGCGCGCGAACGGGGTCGATAGAGCAGCACCCACAGCATGGTCCACAGTACAAGCGAGTGTAGGTTGGCCATGTTTCCGAGCACCTCGCGGGGAGCGAGCGGTGCGAGCACCGTCAGGCTCGCGATGAGCACCCTTGCCGGCATCCACGCTACGACGTCCGCGGAACAGACGTATACGATCGCCGCCATGATTCCCGCCAGCAGACAAGCACCGAACGTCATCGAAAGCGCGAAGAACTGGACCGGGACGAACTGCACCGTCAGTGACGCGACGATCCGCGGAAACGTGTGCAGGTATCCGGCGTAGGGAATCACCAGGGAATTGAGAGGGCCGACATTCAGGGCGTCCTGAAGAAAGTTGCGGCCGTCCTCGGCCCACAGGGTGTCACGTGCGACGGCGGGAAGGCGGATCCAGGCAAGGACCGCGGTGAGCAGCGCGAGAATGATCGGCACCGAGACCCTGTTGCGAGCTATCCAGCCGGAAACGAGTCGAGGGGTAATCAGAGCGACCGACCACAGACGCGACGTTCTCTGCACCGTGTACCTCGCAAATGGAGCTCCTCATTGCGGCCTGGCATACAGACGGCCGCTTCGAAGCTATCCGCTTTGCCTATATGCAAGCTGAAAGGAACGCTCGATTCCCGGCGATGTGCTCGGTGGGGCGGACGGGACTTGAACCCGTGACCGACGGATTATGAGTCCGCTGCTCTAACCAGCTGAGCTACCGCCCCGCAGTCTCGAGAGCTCAGGAAACCTGCTCGTCGAGCGATGCATCGGTGACAGGATCGGTCACCGGTTCACCACGATACAGGCTCTCAAAGGTGCTCAGCGTGCGCTGGATGTCGTGTGCCGCGATGTATCTGAGGCTGGTCTTTTTCATCTTGGTGAGGTCGGCATCCGACTGGGTGAGCACCTGCGTGAGTTTGGCCGCGAGATCCGCAGAGTCACCAGGCTTGAAGAGGTAGCCGTTCTCGCCGTCGTGAACGAGGTGGGGAAGAGCCATCGCGTTCGCCGCGACGATGGGCAGGGCGGACGCCATGGCCTCCATGGTCGCGATGCTCTGCAGTTCCGCGATCGACGGCATTGCGAACACCGTGGCTCGCGTGAGTGCAGCTCGCAGTTCCTCGTCCGTGACGTATCCGGTGAAGGTGACCCGATCGTCAATGCCAATTTGCTTCGCCAGATTCTTGAGCTGGTTCATCTGGTCGCCACCGCCCACGATGTCGAGCTTCGCGTCGAGGGCGGGGTCCATGGCGGCCACCGCCTTGAGCAGCACGTCGATGTGCTTCTCGCCGGACACCCGACCGACGAACACGATGCGGTTCTCGACGCGCTTCTCGAAACTGGGCGTGTACAGCGCAGCATCGATTCCGCAGGAGATTGCGTGCACGTGCGTGAGGTTGGTCTCACCCTCGAGGTAGTCCGCGGCCTTACGACTCGGGGCGGTGACCGCCTCGCAATAGGCGAACGTGGATGACGCGTCCTTCCAGGCCATGCGGATCGCCTTTTGGCGGAGGAACTGCGGAAGCCGGGTGTGATCGATCAGGTTCTCCGGCATGAAGTGATTGGTGGCGATGATGCGGATGCCGCGCTTGGCGGCCTGGCGGGCCAGTCCCCTGCCGACGACGATGTGCGACTGGACGTGTACGACATCCGGCTTGACCATGTCGAGGATGCGCGCCGCGTGCGCCTGGCTCCGCCACGGCAGGATGAATCGAAGCCAGTCGTGCGGATACCAGCGCCAGGAGTAGACACGGTGCACGGTGAACTGGGCGCCGTCGTGTTCCTCGATGAACGCGCCGTACTTGCCGTTGACCGAGGGGGCTTCCACGTGCAGCGAGTGCCCCCGCTCCGTGAGCCCCGCCGACAGCCGAGAGATGAAGTTTGCGGCCCCGTTGACGTCGGGCGGGAACGTATCCGCGCCCATCAGGATCGTGAGCGGCTTTTTATCGGAGGCGTCATGCACGGAATCGGACAAATTCGTTGGCATCCCTTGCGGTAGGAAGCAGAAACATCAGTTTACTGCTGGCCCTGCGTGTGATGTTTTGCAAGTTGGAACACGCCGTAAACGGCAAGGCTGCCGGCCACAACGAAGGCGATTATTGCGTAGAACGGCGCCCCTGCGGCCTCTTGGAGCACGACGATCCCGATGGACACGGCGACGATCGGGTCGATCACGGTGAGACCCGCGATCACGAGATCAGGCGGACCAGAGGAGTACGCGGTCTGCACGAAGTAGCCGCCGAGCACTGCGGCCGCGAGCAGCGCGATCACGCAGAAGATGGTGAGCCATTCGAAACCCTCCGGCCCGGTGATCAGGAGGGTCTTGACCCTGTCGATGACGACCTTCGCGAGCGTGGCCACGAATCCGTAGAGCACGCCGGCACCGACGATGTAGATGATGGCCTTGAAGCGCTTGCGGAAGAACGCGAAGACGAGGGCGAACACGACCGTGATGATTCCGAGCAAGACGAGAACCGTCACAAGTTCGCCCTGCGTGATCTCCTTCGATGTCGCCGTGAAGGTCGCGATCGTCACGAACAGGCCGACACCGATGATGCAGAACGCTATCGCCCTAATCGACTCTCGCGTGAGCTTCACTCCGGAGACTCTTGCATTGACGATCGACGTGATGATGAGGGCGACAGCCCCGAGCGGCTGCACCACGATGATGGGCGCGAAACCGAGGCTGGTGAGCTGGAACACGACGGCGAGCCCCAGCATCAGCGTGCCGAGAACCCAGGACGGTCGTTGCAGCAACGAGAGCAGCTGGCCGAGGCTCAGTCCGGTGGATCCCGACCGCTTGGTGGCCCTGTCCATCTTGACGACGCCGCGATGCTGAAGCTGCGCTCCGATGGCGAGAAACACGGCGCCCACGAGAGCGATGGGGATGCCGATCGCCGCGCTCGGAGTGAGCGTGATCTTGGCAGTTATGTCGCTGAGATCTGGCATCACGCCACGACACTACCTGCTGGGGCTCCGATATTCTTGCCGAATGGCCGTTCTCCCGATTCAAATCACGGGCAATCCCGTACTCCATGCCCGCGCTTCTGAAGTCACGGAATTCGACGCTGCACTGGCCACTCTCGTGACCGACATGTATGAGACGATGGCCGCCGCTCCGGGGGTTGGACTCGCGGCACCGCAGGTCGGAGTCGCTTTGCGATTGTTCGTCTTCAACTGGACTGATGACGACGACAAGCTCTGGCGCGGCGTCGCGATCAACCCAGAGCTGTGGATCACTCCCGTTCCGACCGGTGAGGCGGATGAGGAGAGCGAGTCGGAGGGCTGCCTCTCGATCCCGGGTGAGCGGTTCCCGCTGCGTCGGGCGCCGCTGGCCATCCTGCGCGGGGTCGATCTCGACCAGACGCCGTTCGAAATCAAGGCCGAGGGTTGGCTGGCCCGCATCTTCCAACACGAATTCGACCATCTTGACGGCGTGCTCTACTCCGACCGTCTCGAACACAAACATGCCCGCGCAGCCACCAAGGCCATCCGCAAGAATGGTTGGGGCGTTCCGGAGTTGAGCTGGACGCCCGGGGTCGACGACCTCGAGGCGTGACCCCGTTAGCCATCGAGGTTGACGCTGTGCACCCCGTTGTCGTAGCGAAGCGACGGAAAGACGGCGGAGACGGAGAAGCCGACACCGGGAAGCAGGTGCGCGTTGAAGACCCCGCGGAACAGCGATGCGCGCTCACGCATCTCGGTCATTCCTGGTCCGACGACGACCTCCGTGAGAGCGTTCAGATCATCCTGGAACGTGTAGGTGCGCTTCTGTGCGACCTCGTCGGGATCGAGTCCCTGGCGACGCGCCTCCGAGCGCACCCCGTCGTCGTCGACGAGAAGCTGAAGCCCCTCTTCCGTCCAGGTGATCGAGACTTTCACCTGGGTGCCCTGGCCTCCATACTTGAGCGCATTGGACAGCGCCTCCTGCAGGATTCGGAAGATCGCGAGCTGCGCGCCCTCCTGCAGATCGAAGGGCTGCCCCGTTTCGGCCGAGGTGATTTCGAGCCCCGCGTCGCGCATGACCCGGATGAGATCGTCCATGTCGCTGAACTGCGGCCGAGGTGGCGCCACCTCGTCTATGTCGCCGACGACGGTCGTCACCCGGCGCAGGTCGGCGAGTGTCGCCCGGGCGGTCTCGCCAATCACGGCGGCCGAGCGGGCAGCGGCGGCGGGGTCGGCTGCGGCGACATAACCCACGCCGTCGGCCTGGTTGATGATCACCGATACCGAGTGAACGGCAAGCTCGTGCAGCTCCCGCACGATGCGAAGGCGACCACGTTCTTCCTGCAGCGCCACCTCGAGGTCGAGCAGATCCCTCTCTGCGTCGACCCTGGCGAAGTACTGCCTGCGCCGGGCACGGGCGGCGCGCAGCCACAGTATGAGAAAGACGATCGCGAGAACCAGGAAGAGAGCGGATGCCCCGGCGAGTGCAGTGGCGACGAATCGGGAGTTCGCTTGCAACCAGGCGTCCACGTGTGTCTCCTTCCGGGCGGAAGCGGTCAGCCGCCGTCCAGACATGAGAGTATCGCGAACCGGCGGCCCCCGCAGGGCCACCGGTTCGCGCTGGGTTACTTGACCGGAGGCAGCGGGTAGGCGTTGGCCCTGAGCACTTCGAGGCGAGCGCGGTATTCCTTCTCGTCGATGTCTCCCTGGGCAAATCGTTCGGCCAGAGTGGACTCCGCGGAGCGAGCGGCGCTCACCCCGTTGCCCCAGCCGCCATACCCGGGGTGGCCGGGGCCGCCCCAACCTCCGCGGCGCCAACGACGACCGGCGAGCCGGAAGATCAGGATGAATACGCCGATCCAGAACAGCGGGATCAGCAGAAACAGGAAGCCGAAGCCACCACCCCATGGACCACCCCAGTGAGCCTCGAGATTGGCGAGAGCGAGTGTCGATAGCACGATTAATCCATTTCTGTTGCGGGTTCCGGCGGAACCACTACACCCAGATTGGTCGTGCCGAGCGCTCAGCGAATCTGCCCAACGGATGCTTCTGCCTACTGCTCAGGGAGCAGTCGAGACGGCTCGACTACTCCTGGTAGCCCGCCCGCACGAGTCCGGTCTCGTATGCGAGCACCACGAGCTGCACGCGATCCCTGGCCATGAGCTTCGACATGATCCTCGATACGTGGGTTTTCGCGGTGAGCGGGCTCAGGAAGAGCCGGCGGCCGATCTCGTCATTCGTCAGCCCGAGGCCGACGAGGGCCAGGACCTCGCGCTCGCGCTCGGTGAGCACGCTCAGTTGCGAGGTATCCGGTGCCTCGTGAAGCGTGCCGGCGACGCGTTCGAGCAGGCGCTTGGTGACGCCGGGTGAGAGCAGCGCCTCACCTCCGGCGACGACGCGCACCGCACGGATCAACTCGACCGGCTCCGTGTCCTTGACGAGGAATCCGCTCGCCCCCGCCTTGATCGCGTGGGCGACGTATTCGTCGAGCTCGAAGGTCGTGACGATGACGATGTGAGTACCGGACAGCGCGGAATCGGCCACGATCTGCTCGGTGGCCCAGAGACCGTCACCGTCGGGCATGCGGATGTCCATGAGCACGACGTCCGGCCTCTCGCGCGCGACGAGAGCCACGGCATCCGCGCCGGTCCCGGCTTCCCCGACGACTTCGAGGTCGGGCTCCGCTTCGAGCAGTGACCTGAAGCCAGCTCGGATGAGCTGCTGATCGTCAGCGATTGCGACCCGGATCATTGTGTCGGCTCCTCGGAATGCTTCGGGATGCTCGCCATTACGCGAAAACCGCGATGCGGCAGCGGACCTGCCTGCAGCGTGCCGCCGAGCAGTTCGGTTCGCTCATGCATGCCGAGCAGGCCGCGCCCGCCGGATTCCTTCCTGGCGGATTGAGAGCCGGCACCGACACCATCATCGGTGACGGTGAGGAGGTAGACGCGTGCCTCCTCACGGAGGGAAACGATCGCCTTCTTCGCGTTCGCATGCCGGAGCACATTCGTCAGCGACTCCTGGGCGATGCGGTAGAGGGCGAGCTGCACGGCGGCCGGCGGCACGGAGGTGATCTCGTTCTCCAGTTCGACGGCAACACCCTGGCCCGCGACGGATGCGACCAGTCCGCTGAGCCGGGACAGGTCGGGCTCGGGGACGAGTGGCGCGCTCGGGTCGGCTCCGCCCTCGGCGCGCAGGATGCCCAGCACCGATCGGACCTCATCGAGGGCGGTCTTGCTCGTCTCCTTGATGCTCGCCAGGGCATCCTTCGCCTTTTCGGGTTGGCGCTCCATCAGGTGGAGGCCGACGCCAGCCTGCACGTTGATCTGGCTCAGCGAGTGGGCCAGCACGTCGTGCAGCTCGCGGGCGATGCGCACCCGTTCCGCCTGTACCTCACTGAGTTTGCGCTCGGCCACGCGCCGCGAGATCTCGTGATACCGCTCGCGTCGCGCGCGGATCGCCTCGCCGACCCCGAGCACCAGAAGGAGGCCGAAGGTGATTCCGGCGATCCGCGGCGGGGACAGGCTCAGATGGAGAAAGATCGCGATGGTGATGGCGACGACGCCGGCGGAGGCCACAGAGATCCAGGCCCAGGCCCGTGCGCCGCGCACGGTGGCCGAAACGATCGCAAACGCGAGCGCGACATACGGCGGGTGATTCGAGTCGCTGAACAGCAGCAGGTCTGCGGCGCCGGCGGCCGCGATGATCGCCACGACCGGACCGGGAAAGCGGCGGGCAGCGACGAGGGCGCCCGGCCCGACGAGTGCGATCCCGAGGCCGAGAAGGAGCGACCCGACGTCGCCCCACTGTGCAGAGTGCGCGACGCCGACGCCCGGCCGATAACGGACGAAAACGCTCGGAACCTGCACCAGGAACGAGATGACGACCGGGATCCACAGCGTTGCCCAGCGGGCCATGCGCCATGGCGGGCCATGGGCTGCGGCTCGTTCCTCCCAGGGCTCCTGCCATCGGGCGTGCCAGCGCGCGCTGGTGTAACGACCCTGGGATGGCATGGCTCGATCGTACTGTGGGCCATGCTCCGCGGCATCCGCTCAGGGGCTGCGGAGCGGTACTCCTTCGGGAGTACGGGCCTGAACGAACGAAAGCCGCAGGGGGTGGAGCCCCGTGCGGCCATCGAGCTCCCCGACTTGGACTCGAACCAAGAACCTGCCGGTTAACAGCCGGCTGCTCTGCCAATTGAGCTATCGAGGATTGCTGAAACAGCTTTGCTACTTTACCAAAGGATGCCGATGCACCAAATCGTCTGCGGATGTTTCATCGCACCGGCAGGATGTAGGTCGGCGACGGTACGTGCTCCGGCGTGGCGATCGGCTGCGGGATGCCCGTAGCGGCGTCGATGCGGAAACTCGTCACCGTGCTCGACAGCTGGTTCGCGACGTAGAGCATGTCGCCGGAAACCCAGAGGTGCCTGGGCCAATCGCCGCCGGTCGGGATCGATGCGAGAGGACTCAGGTCGTCGACACGTACGATCGCGACGCGGTTGGAACCGCGGAGACCCGTGTAGAGGAAGCGGCCGGATGCATCGATCGCCAGGGCCGCGGCATGGTCGCCGTCGGCCCAGTCGGCGACCGCGGCACCCTGTGCGAGCACAGTCGCGTTGCCGTCGATCAGGAAAATTGCGCCGCTCAACTCGCCGAGGAGATAGATTCGGCCGTTCGCCGCGAGGAGATCACGCGGACCCGAGCCCGGCGGGAACTCGCCGAAACCGGTGCGTTCGAGACCTCCGTCCGCGCGATGATGCACGTAGACGCGATCTGCGCCCAGATCGGCGCTCAGCACCGTTTCGCCCACGACGAGCGTCGAGTGCGCGTGCGAACCCTCCTGCGCTGGATGCGGACCTTCGCCCGTGCCCCGCAGGGACTGCGCGAGAGGACCGATCGCGCCGGTCGAGCCGAGGGGAAATACATCCACAGACCCGTCGCCGTAGTTGGAGACGTAGAGGCGATCCGGCGTGACGCTCAGATGGCACGGGGAGACGCCGCTCACCGGCTGCCCCCCGAGAGGCACCAGCTCTAGCCCCCCACGGCGGAACGCCTCGACGCGGCCGTTTGCCTCGTCCGCCGCGTAGAGGATGCCCTCGACCAGACCGTTCGCGAGAAACGACGGTGACGAAGCGCCGACGGCGGTCCCCACGAATTCGAAGCCGCCGTCCGCTCGGGAACGCGCGATGCCGATGCCGGTCGCTGTGCCATCCATGTTCGACGTGTAACCGCCCGTCCAGAAGTGCTGCTCACCGGGCATGGGCATCACCTACGCCACCGTTGAACCTGCGTGCCCTGGCTAGTCCCTTGAGATAGGGATCGTGCGGATCGGCGAGCATCTCATCGATGGTTCCGAGCCCGATGACGATCCCGTGCTGCAGCACGGCGACGCGACGCGCGATGCGCGATACCGCCGTCAGGTCACTGCTCACCACCAGTGCCGAGAAGTCGCGTTGCGACTGGAGCTCCCTGAGCGAGTCGAGTACGGCGTCGCGCACCGATGCGTCGACCCCCCTGGTGGGCTCGTCTGCCACGAGAAACGTCGGCTCCAGAATCAGCGAGCGGGCGAGCGCGACGCGCTGCCGCTGGCCGCTGCTCAGTTCGTATGGCAGCTTGGTCATCAGGCTGAGCGGCAGCCGTAGTGTGTCGATGACCGTTGCGACCGCCGCCGATGCTTCGCGGCTGTTGAATCGGCGGTCCCTCAGGTAAATGGGCTCTGCCACGTTGTCGGCAACCGTCAGCGTCGGACTCAGCCGCTCTGCGGCATCCTGCGGCAGGTAGCCGACACGGAGCGTGAGCCTGTCGCGTTTGCGTCTGCTGACACCGCGCAACCGCGTGCCATACACCTCGAGGGAGCCGCCGCAGATCTCCGGCACACCGTCGTTGAGGCCGCTCCCGCCAGCGAGACCGGCCACCGCGGTCGCCAGGGTGGACTTGCCGGAACCGGACTCGCCGACCACCCCAAGAATCTCCCCCTGGGCGATGTCGAAGGAGATTCCTCGTACCGCGAGAAATCCGGATCGTGGTCCGTTCGCGCGGTAGTGGATCGAGAGATCTCGCGCCCTCACTATGCTCGTCCTGGCCCCCACGAGCGCCATGCTAGCCCCCGTTCCTCAACAGCTGCAGGTCGCTGCGCCGCTTCGCCTGCTCCGCAGGGTTCGGCACGGGCAGGGAGGCGAGAAGCCGCTTGGTATACGGATGCCGCGGCGCGCCGAGAACCTCGGCGCCTGTGCCCTCCTCGACCAGCTCGCCGTTGTAGAGAACGGCGATACGGTCGGCGAGGATGTCGACCACCGCCAGGTCGTGGCTGATGAACAGGGCGGCGAAGCCGAACTCCTTCTGCAGTTCGGCGAACAGTTCGAGCACCCGCGCCTGCACGGAGACGTCGAGGGCACTCGTCGGCTCATCGGCGACGAGCAACCGCGGCTGGAGGGCGATAGCTCGCGCGAGTGACGCCCGCTGTCGCTGTCCACCGCTCAGCTCGTGCGGGAAGCGGTCGCCGAAAGCCTTAGGCAATTGAACAGCCTCGAGGAGCTCGTCCACGCGGGGACGGGCGGCACGGGCGTCCCCAGCACGCCCGTGAACGATGAGCGGCTCTGCCACGCATTCCGCAATCGTGAGCAGCGGATTGAAGCTCGTTGCCGGGTCCTGGAACACGAAGCCGATCTCACTTCGGAGCGGTCGGAACCGCCGTTCTCGCACCCCGAGCATCTCCTGGCCGAGAACGGTGAGGGACCCGCCGGTGATTCGGGTGAGGCCGCCTATTGCGCGGCCGATCGTCGTCTTGCCGGATCCGCTTTCCCCGACGAGCCCGAGCACCTCACGCGCGCCGATCTCGAAGCTCACTCCGTTGACGGCGCGAAACCCTCCACGGCCGAAGCGCCCCGGGTACTCGATCTCGAGGTCGGTGGCGACGACGAGCGGCTCCGAGACCCTCAGCGCGCGCGCGGCTGCGCGTTCCTGCGTACGAATCGTCCCAGATCCGATGTACGGTACCGCGGCCAGCAGGCGGCGCGTGTACTCGTGCTGGGGATTGCCGAAAAGCCTGGTGACATCCGCCTCTTCGACGACCTCGCCCTGATACATGACCGCCACCCGGTCGGCGAGATCGGCCACGACACCCATATTGTGCGTGATGAGCACGATCGCGGTGTTGAACTCGTCTCGACAGCGACGCAACAGGTCGAGGATCTCCGCCTGCACGGTGACGTCGAGGGCCGTGGTCGGCTCGTCGGCGACGATGAGTTGCGGGTCGAGTACCAGCGCCATCGCTATGACCACCCGCTGCTTCTGGCCACCAGAGAACTGGTGCGGGTAGTGGTCGACGCGCTCGGACGCATTGGGAATGCCCACCCTGTCGAGGATCTCGATCGCCTTGGCCCTCGCTGCCGCCCGGCTGTAGTCGCCGTGAGCGCGCAGGCCCTCGGCGATCTGCCACCCTACGGTGTAAACGGGGTTGAGAGCGGTCGACGGCTCCTGGAAGACCATCGCGGCGCTCGCGCCGCGGATCTCGCGAAGGCGCTTGCGACTGACGGTGACGACGTTGTCCTGGCCGAGGAGCACGACGCCGGATGCCGTGGCCGTCTCCGGCAGGAGTCCGAGAATGGTCTTCGCGGTGACCGTCTTGCCGCTGCCGCTCTCCCCCACGATGGCGAGAACCTCGCCAGCGTCGACCGAGAGGGTCACGCCGTCGACGGCCCGCACATCCCCTCCATCGGTCGCGAAGGTCACCGTGAGATCAGTGATCGCGAGGGCCTGCTCGCCTCGCGCGAGGGTGCTCATGATCGCGCCTCCAGTTCGAGATCGCCGACAATGTCGGTGCTCGCCTCCGGAGCCGTCGCGGCGGAGGTTCCGGGTGGCACCGTAGCGCCGGCTGCACGTCGGCGGGTTCGCAGACGCGGGTCGGCGAGGTCATTGAGACTCTCCCCGACGAGCGTCATCCCGAGTACCGCGAGCACGATGGCGACACCGGGGAATACCGACGTCCACCAGATGCCCGCCGTCACGTCGGAAATCGATCTATTGAGATCGAACCCCCACTCCGAGGCCGAGCTCGGCTCAATGCCGAACCCGAGGAAGCCAAGCCCGGCGAGCGTCAGAATCGCCTCCGACGCGTTGAGGGTGAGGATAAGTGGCAGCGTGCGCGTCGAATTCCGGAGTATGTGCCGGAACATGATGCGGAACGAACTCGCCCCGAGCACCTTTGCGGACTCCACGAATGCCTCGGACTTGACGCGCACCGTTTCCGCCCGGATGACCCTGAAGTACTGCGGAACGAAAACCACAGTGATCGAGATGGCCGCCGCGAGAACTCCGCCGACGAGGTTGGACTGGCCGCCGGAAATCACGATCGACATGACTATCGCAAGCAGGAGGCTGGGAAAGGCATAGATTGCATCGGCGATGACGACGAGCACCCGATCGAGCCATCCGCCGAGGTATCCGGAGACCAGTCCGAGCAGCACTCCGAGGAAGATCGAGAAAACGATCGCCAGCACGATGACGAAGAGCGCCGTCTGCGCTCCCCACAGCGTCCGCGAGAGCACGTCGTAGCCTCCCACCGTCGTTCCGAGCAGATGCTGCGGCGACGGGGGCTGCTGCGCGCCGAATGTCTTGCCCGCGATACTCAGTTGGGCGAAACCGTATGGCGCGATAAGCGGAGCGAAGATGGCCGTGAGCAGGAATACGCCGACGATCCCAAGGCCCGCGACGAGCATTCCGCGCTGGAGGCCAACACTCTGTCGCAACTGGCGGACGACGGGTATACGAGTCCAGAGCGGGCGCTTGGGACTCGGCTCAGGTGCGGCGGCGGTCACGCTCAAGTCAATACCTCACTCTGGGGTCGATGATCGCGGCAATGATGTCGACGATGAAATTGGTGACGGCGACGATGACCGCGAGGAGCACGACGATCCCCTGGACGGCGACGAAGTCCCTGGCCTGTAGGTAGTGGGCGAGCATGAAACCGAGGCCCTTCCACTCGAACGTGGTCTCCGTCAGCACGGCACCCCCGAGGAGCAGGGCGATCTGCAGGCCGATGACGGTGATGATCGGGATGAGCGCCGGCTTGTACGCGTGTTTGCGCACGAGGCGCAACTCGCTCACTCCACGCGAGCGCGCCGCATCCACGTAGTCCGAGGACAGCGTGCCGATCACGTTCGTGCGCACGAGCCGGAGGAACACCCCTGCGGTGAGCAGGCCGAGGGCGATGCCGGGAAGGATCGCGTGCTGTAGCACATCACCGACATCCGCCGCGTTGCCGGTCTGGAATGCGTCGATCAGGTAGATGCCCGTAGGGTGCGGCAGAAACTGGATATCGAGCTCCACGTTGGTCGACGCTCTCCCGGCCACCGGAAGCACTCCGAGCCAGACCGAGAAGACCAGTTTCAGAAGGAGCCCGGCGAAGAAGACCGGCGTCGCGTACGACAGGATGGCGAAGACGCGCAGGATCACGTCCGGCCATTTGTCGCGGAAATAGGCGGCGAGCATCCCGAGTGGAATACCGATGATGAATGCGACGATGAGTGCGTAGAAGGCGAGTTCGAGCGTCGCGCCCCCGTAGGTCGTGAGCACGGACAGCACGGTGTGATTGTCGCTGATGGTCGTTCCGAAGTCCCCCCGAACCAGTTTTGCGAGATATTCGACGTACTGGAGAAGGATCGGCCGGTCGTAGCCGGCGGCGTGGATGCGCTCGTGCAGCTGCGCCGCACTCAACCGTCCCCCGAGGGCCGCCGTGATCGGGTCGCCGGTCAGACGCATCAGGAAAAACACCATCGAGACGAGGATGAAGACCGTCGGAATGATGAGCAGGAGACGCACGACGATATAGCGCCAGATCTTGCTCCCGCCGCCTCTCACCCGTTTCGGCCGTGCCGCGGGAGACGCAGGCGATCCTGCCGGGATCGCTGTCGTGGTCATGCTCGCCAATCTGTGTGGGGTCCGACGTTGACGCGTCGAACCTGTGTGTCAGTCGCTCGAGACGATGAAGGGGCGATCCGCTCATGCGCGGATCGCCCCGACTACGGCTTCATAGATTTTATCCGTGTAACCGTGTCACTACTTGCTCAGTGTCACTACTTGCTCAGAGTTCCGAAGCGGAACTTGAACGAGCCGTCGAGCGTCACACCGCTGACGTCCTTGCCGGCAACCACGACCTGCGCGCCCTGGAGCAGCGGAATGGTCGGCAGCTGGGCGGCAACCTGGTTCTGGATGTCACCGATCTCCGCCGTGCGCTTCGCCTTGTCCGTCTCGACCGCCTGTGTTGTGAGCAGGGTGTCGATCGCCGGGTCGGAGAAGTGGTTTCCGATGAAGTTCTTCGTCAGGAAGAACGGCGTCAGATAGTTGTCGGCGTCTGAATAGTCCGGGAACCAGCCGAGCTGGTATTCCGGGTAGACATCGGTGGTGCGGTCCTTGGAGTACTGCACGTACTCCGTGGACTGGAGGTTCACCGTGAACAGCTTGCTCGCTTCGAGCTGGCTCTTCACCAGCGCGTACTCGTCGGTCGACGACGCACCGTAGTGGTCCGTGTTGTACTGCAGGTTGAGCACCACGGGAGCCGTGACTCCGGCATCCGTGAGCGTCTTCTTCGCCTTCGCTAGGTCCGGGCCGCCGTTGCCGTCACCGTAGAGAGCCTTGAGCGCCGTGTTCGCGCCGGTGAGCCCGGCAGGAACGTAGGAGTACAACGGCAGGTAGGTGTTCTTATATACCTGCTTCGCGATCGCGGCACGGTCGATGAGGTCGGCCACCGCCTGGCGCACGGCAAGCGCCTTGGCCGGGCTGGCTTGTGTCGTCTTGGCACCGAACGGTTGGGTGTTGAAATTGAAGACGATGTAGCGGATCTCACCACCCGGGCCGGTCGTGACCTTGACCGACTTGTCCTTCTGCAGACTCTCGATATCGGTCGCGGAAAGACTCCGCGCGGCGACATCGATGCCGCCCTTCTGCACGTCGAGCTTCATGTTCGACTGGTCGGTGTAGTACTTGAGGTCGATCGTGCCGGTCTTCGGTGCGCCGAGAACGCCCTGGTAACCCGCGAAGGCCTTGAACTGCACGAGCTGGTTGAACTTGTAGCTGGAGATGTCATATTGTCCCGCGAAGGCATGACCCTTGACGATGTCGCTGTCACTCGTGACCTTGTCCGGCGAGAACACCTGCTCGTCGACGATCGGGGCGGCCGGGCTCGAAAGGATCTGCGGGAAGACCTGGTCATTTCCGCTCTTGAGGTGGAAGACCACGGTCGTCGGATCGGTCGCTTCGACGCTCGCGAGGTTGCCGAGCAGCGAGGACGGGCCGTTCTGGTCCGCGATCTTGACCATGCGGTCGAAGCTGAACTTCACATCGGATGAGGTGAGTTTGTGGCCGTTGGCGAAGGTGAGGCCCTTCTTGAGCACGACCGTGTAGTCGGTTGGCGTGGTGTACTTTGCCGAAACAGCGATGTCGGGCTGCACATCGGAAGTGCCCGGCTTGGAGTTCAGGAGAAACGGGTACACCTGGGTCATGACGGCGAACGAGCCGTTGTCGTATGAACCGGCCGGGTCGAGTGACGTCACCTTGTCGGTTGTCCCGATGGTGAGCGTCTTTGCGGCGGTTGTTCCGCCAGCGCCGGAGCACCCGGCGAGGGCGAGGGCCGCGATGGCGCTGCCGGCGAGCACTGCAAGCGTTCGCTTGCGGATCATGGATGCGGATGTCATATCCGTTTGCCTTCTCTCGTAAAAGAACCCTGGTCCACCGGTTGGGCAGATCAGTCATTGCTGTATGTCTCTTGGTAACACAGAAAGGTCTGCGGGCGGGCATCGAGAACAGTCGGACGACGAATGTTTACGCATCTGCAACACGAAGATCAGTCGGCGCGCATGGCCCGTCTTTCCGCTTCGATGCGCACGATCTCGACCTGGATCGCGCGGTATTTTTCGGGCTCGGCCGTGCCATCCGTACGCTGCATCTGACCAAGGAGATCGGCTTTTCGCCGCAGCAAGTCGCGCTCGATGATGTCGATCGTCACAGCTTTGCAGTAGATCGAGAGATCGCGATTGGGCTTCTCGGGCAACGGCGCGAGGGCGAGCTCTCTTACGAGCGTCGCGAAAGGCGCGGGTACCTCCGAGGTCACCCGTTCGAGCCACTGGTGCGTCGCGAACGCGTCCATGCTCACGGCGATCCCGTCCCGCACGACAGCGAGCGAGGCGTTCGAGTAGGCGACCTGACTCGCTCGCTCGACGAGTTCGCGACCCACCGCCTCCGGCTGCTGCAGGATCGCCATGAGCGCATCGCGTTCGAGCCTCGTCGCCGGATCCGTGGGAAGGTGCACAAGGGACGGTCCCCGTTCCTGGAGCTGCGCTGGCTGGTTATCGATCACGGCCTGGCGATTCGTCGGTTGCTCCGGCGTACGCCCCCTGGCTGATGCGACCGCGCGCCCCACTTCGGTTGGATCCATGCCGAGCCAGCCCGCAAGGTTGCGGACGTAGCCGACGTTGAGCGCCTGGTCGCGGATGCCCGCGACAACGGGAGCGGAAGCCCGCAGTGCCGCGACGCGGCCCTCGACCGTGTCGAGATTGTGGGACGCGAGCACCCGGCGGATCATGAACTCGAACATCGGCTTCTTGCCCCGGATGAGGCGCCGCACGGCGTCATCCCCCCGGTTCAGCCGGAGATCGCATGGGTCGAGCCCGTCTGGCGCGACTGCCACGAACGTCTGTGCGGCGAAGCGCTGCTCCTCGCTGAACGCCCTGCTCGCCGCCTTCTGTCCCGCCTCGTCCGGGTCGAAGGTGAATACGACCTCGCCGACCCCGCGGGAATCCGCGTTGTCGACGTCGCCGAGAACCCGGCGAATCACCTTGATGTGATCGACACCGAAAGCGGTTCCGCAGGTCGCCACGGCGGTGGTGATGCCAGCGAGATGGCAGGCCATGACGTCGGTGTAGCCCTCGACAACGACGACCTGGCGACCGCGGGCGATGTCCCGCTTGGCGAGGTCGAGCCCGTAGAGCACCTGCGACTTGTGGTACACCGCCGTCTCGGGGGTGTTGAGATACTTGGGACCCTGGTCGTCATCCAACAGCCTGCGTGCCCCGAAGCCGAGAGTCTGGCCGGTGACGTCGCGGATCGGCCAGACAAGTCGACCTCGAAAGCGATCGTAGGTGCCCCGATCGCCCTGGCCGATCAGGCCGGCGGCGAGCAGTTCTGCCTGGGTGTAGCCGAGTGTCGTGAGGTGCTTGCTCAGCGCGTCGTAGCTCTTGGGGGCGAATCCGATCCCGAACCGTTGTGCAGCGGACGGATCGAACCCGCGCTCGCCGAGGAACTTTCTTCCCGGCTCCGCTTCCGCCGTCGCCAGCTGGGCGACGAAGAAGTCGGCCGCCGCCTGGTTGGCGCCGAGGATCCGGGCACGGTTGCCATGGTCGCTGTTGGCCTGGCCCCCGTCCTCGTAGTGAAGTTCGAAGCCGATGCGGGCTGCCATGCGCTCGACGGCCTCAGTGAAGGTCGTGTGGTCCATCTTCTGCAGGAAACTGAACACGTCGCCGTCTTCGCCGCATCCGAAGCAGTGGTAGCGGCCGACCTGCGAACGCACGTGGAAGCTCGGACTGCGCTCGTCGTGGAAAGGGCACAGACCCTTGAGCGAACCTACGCCTGCGCCCTTGAGCGTGACGTAGTCGCCGACGATGTCGGCGATGTTGATCCGCGCTCTAACCTCGTCGATATCGTTTCGTCGAATGAGGCCGGGCATACTGAGATTCTAAGTTGCCCGGCCGACGACCGAGGCGCGCTGTGCACCGCCTCATCACGCTCCTGTCGGCGACGCTCCCGCTCTCTCGGCGACCCTCGCTCTCTCGGAAATTCAGGAGAACGGTCGCGACCGAGGTTTCGGTGGCCCGTGATCGCGACACTCCTCAGCACCCGCGAGACCGTTGTCCTGAATTTTCGACACGGGGTCGGAGGGATCGGAATGGTCAGCCAAGGGCGGGGGCGGCCGACGCGCTAGCGGCCGATCCGGTCGTGCCACGCCATTGCGGACTGGTCGGTGAGCGATGCCACCTGGTCGACGACAGCCCGCTTGCGGGCGGCGTCCGTCGTCGCCTCGCGCCAGTCGCCGGCGAACCCGGGATCCAGCGAATCGGGTCCGCGGTCGAGGAGGGAGTCGGCGAGCTCGCTGAGCACCTCGCGTTGCTGGCGATATATCGGCTGACGCGTGTTCTTCGACATGACGAAAGCGGCGACGATTCCCTTGAGCACCGCGATCTCGGCCTGGATCTCGCGTGGCACGATGATGTCCGCGGAAAATCGGATGAGGCTGCCCTCGCCCTGCTCGCGACGGGTCGCCTGCACCGCGGCACCGGCGAAGCGGCCGATGAGCTGGGAGGTGAGGTTCTTGAGCCGCCCCTGCGACATCCGGCCTCCGTCCCAGTCGTCCAGCCACACGTCGAGGGAGTCGAGCCGGTCGAAGGCCGCGATGAGCTCGTCGTGGTCGTGCTCGCCACCAATCCATCGGAACATGGAGTCGACGAGTTCATCGTGGTTCGCGCGAGCACCGAGCGCCTGCATGTCGATGTAACCGTTGAAGACGGCATCCTCGAAGTCATGCACCGAATAACCGATGTCGTCGGAGAGATCCATGACCTGGGCTTCGATGCACAGCCGGCGCTCCGGCGCCCCATCGCGCAGCCAGTGGAAAGCCGCGACATCGTCCGCGTAGAACCCGAACTTGGCGCGCCCGCTCGGGTCATCCACCGCGGAAGTGTCCGGCCAGGGATACTTACAGCTCGCGTCGAGACTCGCCCGCGTGAGATTCAGACCGTAGCTGCGGCCATCGGGACCGAACACCTTCGGTTCGATCTTGGTGAGCAGCCTCAGCGTCTGGGCGTTGCCTTCGAAGCCCCCGATGTCGTCCGCCCAGGCGTTCAGCGCCCGCTCCCCGTTGTGACCGAAAGGCGGATGTCCGAGATCGTGGGCGAGGCACGCAGTGTCTACGACGTCCGGGTCCAGCCCCAGGCTCGTCGCGAGTTCGCGACCCACCTGGGCGACCTCGAGAGAATGCGTGAGCCTGTTGCGGGCGAAATCAAGACCAGCGGCCGGGCTGAGCACCTGGGTCTTCGCCGCCAGCCGCCGCAGCGCGCTCGAATGAAGAACCCGCGCTCGATCGCGGGCGAAATCGCTGCGGCGGCTCGAGTGCTCCTCGGGAAACCAGCGAGCAGTATCGTGCTCGCCGTAGCCGCCCTGAATGGCGTCAGCCGCCACTGTGGCTCAATTCGGCCTCGGCGAGTTCTGCGCGGTGCGTGTCGGCCAGTTCGCGGCTCAGCAGCCAGCCGTCGGGCAGCGAGGGCCGCTTCGGGGTGCCGGCGCGACCTCGCGGTCCCTCCGCAGCTTCACCGGGATACGGCTGCTCCCAGTCGAGCATGCCGAGCAGGTCGTCCATCTGCTGCAGGCTCTCGACGGTCGCGAGGCTCGCGCGCAAGTCCCCGCCGACCGGATAGCCCTTGAAGTACCAGGCCACGTGCTTGCGGATATCGCGGCAGGCATGATCCTCGTCGCCGTCGAAGAAGTCGACGAGGAGCTCGGCGTGCCGTCTCAGCGTGCCGGCAACCGTGCCGAGGGAGGGTTGGTGGGTTTCCGTGGCTCGTGAAGCGCCTGCCGAGGATGCGGCAGCATCACGGAACGCTGCGGCGAGGTCGCCGAACAGCCACGGGCGACCGAGGCAGCCGCGACCGACGACGACGCCGTCGGCCCCCGTCTCCCGCACCATCCGGATCGCGTCCGCACCCGACCAGATGTCGCCGTTGCCCAGCACCGGAACGCTGCCCACGGACTCCTTCAGCCGGGCGATCGCCGACCAGTCGGCGTGGCCGCTGTAGAACTCAGATGCGGTGCGGGCGTGCAGCGCGATACTCGCGACACCCGCGCCCTCTGCGATGCGCCCGGCCTCGAGGTACGTGAGGTGATCCGAGTCGATGCCCTTGCGCATCTTGATGGTGAGCGGGAGGTCGCCGGCCGCCCTCACGGCGCGCTCCACGATGTCGCGGAACAGGTCGAGCTTCCACGGGAGCGCGGCTCCCCCACCCTTGCGGGTCACCTTCGGCACAGGGCATCCGAAGTTCAGGTCGATGTGATCCGCGCGGTCTTCGGCGACGAGCATGGTCACCGCCTCCGCTACCGTCTTCGGGTCGACGCCGTAGAGCTGGATGCTGCGCGGCGTCTCCGATTCGTGGTGCTTGATGAGGCGCATCGAACCCTCCGTGCGCTCGACGAGTGCGCGGCTGGTGATCATCTCGGAGACGTAGAGTCCCGCGCCGAATTCTCGACAGAGCCGGCGAAAAGCGGTATTGGTGATGCCCGCCATGGGCGCAAGCACGACCGGCACGTCGAGCGCGATGGGCCCGATCTGTAGGCTGGGAGCTTCGGTGGCGAGGACTGTCACCCCCCGATTCTCCCAGAAAGCCACCCAACGATGACTCAACCCGAGGGACGCGCCCGTTTCGAAGCGGATGCCGCGGCTCGCGGTCTCGACGTGCAGATCGTCGAACGCCCGGCGGCCGACTCGCTCGAGCATGCGGCATCCCTCCTCGGACTCTCGCCGCGGGATATCGTGAAGACTCTCGTCGTGCGCCGCCATACCCCAGAGGGCGCGCCTAACGAGTACCTTTTCGCGTTGATACCGGGCGATCGGCAGGTCTCCTGGGCGAAGCTTCGCGCCGTGGTCGGCGTCAATAAACTGTCGCTGCCCGAAGCGTCCCTCGCGCTCGAAGCGACCGGATACGAGCGGGGCACCATCACACCGCTCGGCAGCACCACTCCGTGGCCCGTGTACGCGGATCTCGCGATCGTCGGAACACGCATCGCCATGGGCGCGGGCGCACACGGGTATAGCGCCTTCGTGGATGCCGACTCGCTCATTGCCGCCTACGACGCGACGGTCGCGGACATCAGCAATTGATCAGTCGCGGATAGTGCCTGCCGAGGCCGGTGATTCCCGATTTCGTCACCGACCCCGACAGAACTCTGGGGGCCTAGCTGCGATCGGGGTGCAGGGTGCACCCGGTCCGTGACCGGGGACACTCCTGCACCGATTTGGACAACCGCGGTTCTGTGACGGTGAGCACGCTCGACACTGCGTTGATCCCAACCATGCGGGTTATCCGGCCCTGCGGCGCGGAGGTGGCTGATACCAACGGATGACGACCTGCGGCATGTGACCGGGGAGGGTGCGGCATTCCAAAGCATACGAAACGAAATCGCCCTGTCTCCGCTTCGTATCCGAGCACCGGCATGCGCTTCACAGAGGAGACCCGGTGACCACGGGTCCCGAACGCTTTCGCCCTAAGCGCGACGGCAGGAGCCGACGACGTCTCGGGAGCTAGGGTAAGCGCGTTCGGGAACGGTGACACGGGTATCGGGTTCCTATGCTCGGCATGCGGGTTGGCAACCGAACGCTTCACCCTTTCGGGCGGGCCTCGTCCTTCGACGGAATACCCGGGTGCCGAGATCGTAATCGGGGGTCGATCTCGGCGTATGGCGTCAGCTGATGTCCCCAAAATAGGGGGCGCAGACACCCGGGTCAATACCCCTATTTAAGAATCCCGCATTCAGACCGCATCTTCGTCCAATCTGCGGTTCACAACTGCCTGCTCGTGATGATCCGGGATCTCGCAAAAGTCGCCATCACAGGCGGCGGCGTTCGGGTCGCCGATGATCTGAAGGGGCATAGTCATGGCATCCGTCACCCGACTGCCTCTCTTTCACTGCGTACCTGTGTGAGCACGTTAGCGAAGGTCTCCGCCTCCTGCGCACCTGACACACCGTACTTGCCGTCGATGACAAAAAAGGGAACACCCTGAATTCCGTACTGGCCTGCCAGCGCGACGTCCGCCTTCACATCGGCGAGAAACTCGTTCGATTCGAGGGCACGAACGACGTCGTCGCGATCAAGGCCGATCTCGGCCGCGATATCCGCGAGATCGTCGATGCGCCCAACGTGCTCGCCGTTGATGAAGTACGCCTTGAACAGCCGTTCCTTCATCTCGAGCTGTCGCCCCTTCGACTTGGCATAGTGGATGAGCTCATGCGCCTTCACCGTGTTGGTCTGATGCACGTGCTCATAGTCATAATCGAGACCGACGTCCTTGGCGATACCCGTGACCCGCGAGAGCATCTGCTCGACCTGGTCGACGGGCATTCCCTTGCGCTGGCTCAGGTACTCGATCGGCGATCCCTCGAAGTCGACCGGGGTGTCGGGCGCGAGTTCAAACGAGTGATACTCGATTTCGACCTCGCCGCCGAATTGTTCGGCGCCCGCTTCGAACTTGCGCTTGCCGATGTAACACCACGGGCACTGCACATCGGACCAGATGTCTACCTTGATTGCTTCACTCACCCTTGGTCCAACGTCGCCTGCTGCTTCCTATTCCCCGTCCTTTCGAAAATTCAGGACTTCGCGCGACTCGCCTTCGCGCTCTCAGACGATTTCCGGGCACTCTCATCGGCTGAAAGGTCGTGTGTCCTGAATTTCCGATGGACGACGCGAATTTGTGCACCGAGATGGCGGTCTCAATCGCCAGCAGCACCGAGTCCCACTCGTAGAAGACCATGCGAGCCGTCGGCCTGAAGGCATACAGCTTTTCCATGGTGATGCTCATGTCCTTGCGGCGGTCGCGGTCGAAGCGGGTGAGGTGGAACTTCTCGCCATCTGTTTCGAGGGCGACGCACTCGTCGACCAGCAGGTCGATCTGCTCCGCGGCGCCAATAGATACCTGCGACACGACCGAATGGCCGCGCAGTCGCAGCCGCGTGCGAGAAAGGCTTTCCGGCAGGCTGTCGCAATTCTCGTCCACCCATTCGCGGATATACCGATAGTCCTCAGGAAGCCGAAGCATGAGGGACTCGAAGTCGATCCGATCGACGGCCCTCGTTCTCAAAGCCCAGTCGAGTGCAGCCACCGCGGTCTCAAGATCCTCGTGCAGGACGACTCGGTAGAGCGCATCGAGAAGGCCGACGGAGGCCACATCCCCTCGCTCGCACACCGCGATGCCGTCCCAGTGGAGCACGACACCGCCGCGGGCCGATGTATCGAACGGCACCCGACGATTGTGCTGCGAGCGCAGTCGGGCAGCATTGTCCGGAACGGACACGTGCAAGGGATGACTGCCCAGAACCCACCCGCCAGCCTGAACGATTGCGGAGATGCCCGTCAATCGGCCACCGACGCGCACCGCACGCACGCGAGAATCCGCATCCGGAAGAGTCGTGTACCAGCCCTGCCTGGCCCGACTGGCTGTGCCCTCACGCACCGCGCGCGTGAGGTCGATGTCACGCACGCCACGCGCCACCAGTTGTTGCTTCTGGGCGATCCCGCCCAACGAATCCACTATCTCTGCAACGTCACGCATGGCATCAGGTTTGTCTGTTGTCGGCGGCGGGTGAGCGGCTAATGAGAAGTAGTGCATTCGGCGCCGAGAACCCGCGTGTGAAGGATCGGTGACATCAGGCGCTCTGTCGGAAATTCAGGATTTCGATGGAATCATGGCTCTCGAAAGGCCGTCGTCCCGGGCGTCGTAAATCCAAGGGAATGCTGAAGTCCTGAATTTCCGAAGGAAGCGGGCGGACGAGGCAACGGAGGCAGCCCACCGCAGGCGGAGCCGCGAGGTACGCGACGCGCGGCTACGCGCCGATCAGCTCCTCGGCGAGGTAAGCCCGGAGCCTGTCGAGCGAAACCCGCTCCTGCGCCATCGAGTCGCGCTCTCGCACCGTGACCGCGCCATCGTCGAGCGTGTCGAAGTCGACAGTGATGCAGAACGGCGTTCCGATCTCATCCTGGCGACGATAGCGGCGTCCGATGGCCCCGGCGTCGTCGAAGTCGATATTCCAGTACTTGCGGAGGTCCGCCGCAACCTTGCGCGCGACCGGCGAAAGCTGCTCGTTGCGCGACAGCGGAAGCACGGCGACCTTGATCGGAGCGAGCCGACGATCGAGACGCAACACGGTGCGTTTGTCGACTCCACCCTTGGTGTTGGGCGCCTCGTCCTCGTGGTACGCGTCGACGAGGAAGGCCATGAGAGCCCGCGTGAGACCGAACGCGGGCTCGATCACGAAGGGAATCCAGCGTTCGTTCGTCGTCTGGTCGAAGTACGAAAGATCGACGCCGGATGCTTCAGAATGCGTCCTGAGGTCGAAGTCCGTTCGGTTGGCCACGCCCATGAGCTCGCCCCACTCCCCGCCGGCAAAGCGGAAGCGATATTCCACGTCGACCGTGCGCTTCGAGTAGTGCGATAGCTTCTCTTTGGGGTGCTCGAATAAGCGTAGGTTCTCCGGGTCGATGCCGAGGTCGATGTACCACTTGAGCGAGGCGTCGATCCAATACTGGTGCCACTGCTCATCGGTGCCCTCCTTGACGAAGAACTCCATCTCCATCTGCTCGAACTCGCGCGTTCGAAAGATGAAGTTTCCCGGCGTGATTTCGTTTCGGAAACTCTTGCCGATCTGGGCGATGCCGAATGGCGGTTTCATGCGCGCCGCACCGAGCACGTTGGCGAAGTTCACGAAGATGCCCTGCGCGGTCTCCGGTCGGAGGTAGTGGAGCCCCTCCTCGTTGTCGACCGGGCCGAGGAATGTCTTGAGCAAGCCGGAGAAATTCTGCGGCTCCGTCCATGATCCTGGCTGGCCGGTGTCGGGGTCCTTGATGTCGGCAAGCCCATTCACCGGTGGATGACCGTGCTTCGCCTCGTACGCTTCGAGCAGATGGTCCGCGCGATAGCGCTTGTGTGTGTACAGCGATTCCACCAGGGGATCGCTGAAGACCTCGACGTGACCTGAAGCTTCCCAGACCCGACGGGGAAGGATCACAGCGGAGTCGATACCGACGATGTCTTCACGACCCTGCACCATGAACTGCCACCACTGGCGCTTGATATTCTCCTTCAACGCCGTACCAAGCGGACCGTAGTCCCACGCCGAGCGCGAGCCGCCGTATATCTCCCCCGACTGGAAGACGAAGCCGCGACGCTTCGCGAGATTGATAACGGGATCGAGGGGGGAGGCGTTGGCCACTAAATCTCCAAAGGTCAGCCGTGCTGGATGCGCGGTCGAAAGTAGCTCCGAGTCTATCGGGAGGCCACGGAACGGCCCGCGTGGGGCCGATGCCTCCCTCCCTCACGGAAATTCAGGAATCACGTCAAGGACGGCTCTCGAGATGACCGTATTTAGCAGGACGGTCGACTATGCACGTGTCCGATCTCCTGAATTTCCGTAGGCCGACAGGGCGGACAGGGGGGGACTAGGTGGACGGGGCGGAGGGCGGGGAGAGCGGACGGTGGGAGGAGCGGGAGGGACGGGGAAACCGCGACACACGACTCAGCGGCGAGACCGCAGCGTGGCCACTGCTTCGACGACGCGCCCGACCACTTCGCGGGCATTCTCCTCGGTAGTCGTCACGTCGAGGGTGAATCGCACTGCCGTCTTCGCGACCTCGGGCGCGATGCCGAGCGCGACGAGGACGTGGGATGGCTCATCACTTCCCGCAGCGCATGCCGAGCCGCTCGAGCAAACGATCCCCCACCGCTCAAGTTCGAGCAGTACGGCCTCGCCGCTCGTTCCCGGGAAACAGAAGGACGCGTGTGAGGGCAGCCGCGATTCGCGCGATCCGGTGAGGAACGCTTCCGGGACCGATGCGAGCACACCGTCGATCAGGATGTCGCGGACGCGCGCGACGCCCGCGACCTCCTCGCTCGAGTACGTAGAAAGCCGGAGCGCGGCAGCCAGACCGACTGCTCCCGCGACATTCTCGGTCCCTGAGCGGCGTCCACGCTCCTGTCCGCCACCGTGCATCAGTGGTTCGAGCGGCACTGCACCACGAATCGCCAGCGCACCGATGCCCTTCGGCGCACCGAGCTTGTGGCCGGAAATGCTCAGAGCATCGACCCCGAGGGTGCGCAGGCCGAGCTTGAGCCAGCCCGCCGACTGCACCGCGTCCGTGTGAAATGGGGCGCCCGCGACCCTGGCCAGTTCCGCGATCCGCTCGATGGGCTGCACGGTGCCGATCTCATTGTTGGCGTGCATGATGGTGACGAGGGTCGTGTCGGGCCGCAGCAGTCGCGCGACATCGTCGGCATCCACGAGTCCGGTCTGATCGAGCGGTGCGAAGTCGATTTCGAACCCGTGGAAACGGCGCAGGTAGTCGCAACTCTCGAGCACCGCCTCGTGTTCGATTTCCGTGGTGATGACATGCCGTCCGCGCGGCGCGGCCAGGGCTATCCCCTTGATCGCGAGGTTGTCCGCCTCCGTTCCTCCCGCAGTGAAGATGACTTCGGATGCCCGGCAGCCGAGTGAGACCGCTATCGACTCCCGCGCCATAGCCAGGCCGCGCGCGGCGGCTTCACCCACCTCGTGATGGCTCGAGGGATTGCCGAAGTCGCCGGTGAGGTATGGCCACATCGTCTCGAGAACCTCCCGCCGCACGGGGGTGGTCGCGGCGTTGTCGAGATAGATCACGTCGCATCCAGGTCGATGTCGAGCCCGAGGTCAAGGGAACGCACGCTGTGCGTGAGCGCTCCAACCGAGATGATGTCGACGCCGGTGCGTGCGATGTCGCCGACGGTCTCGAGATTGACTGAGCCGCTCGCCTCTACGAGGGCGCGGCCCGCGACGATGGCGACACCCTCGCGCAGTTCGGCGAGACTGAAGTTGTCGAGCATGATCGTGTCGACGCCCGCGGCGAGCACCGGCTCGATCTGCTCGATGCGGTCCACCTCCACCTCGAAGTGGGTGGTGTGCGACAGCCGTTCCCGCACCTCGAGGAGCGCTTCGGTGAGATCGCGGCCGCCCGCAGTAAGCACCGCCAGGTGGTTGTCCTTCGCCATGACCGCGTCCGAAAGCGAGAAGCGGTGATTGTTGCCGCCACCGGATCGCACGGCATGCCGCTCGAACTGCCGGAGGCCTGGGGTGGTCTTCCGGGTGTCGACGATGCGGGCTCTGGTGTCGGCCACCTCCGCGACGTACTGGGCCGTGAGTGTGGCGATTCCCGACATCCGCTGCACGAAGTTGAGCGCCACGCGCTCCGCCTGGAGCACCGCGCGCGCGGGGCCAGAAACCTCCGCGAGCATGGTGCCGCGGTCGAACCGCTCGCCGTCGGCGACGAACACCGTCACCGCAATGGCCCCGCTCGTGAGAAACATTGCCGCTGCGAAGACCTCTCCGCCGCTGAGCACTCCTGGCTCGCGGGCGATGAGCCTCGCCGTCGCGACGGCCTCGGCAGGGATGAGATTCTCCGACGTGACGTCGCCCCATGGCGCGTCCTCGGCGAGAGCCGCGCGGACGACGGGGAAGATGTGTTGGTCGGTCAGCATGGAACGGTGACCTTTCTGGCCGGTGAGAGTGCCGCCCATTCGAGGTGGCGGGCGAACTGCGGGCGGGCGACGGGGAAATCGGATCGGTAGTGAGCGCCGCGGGACTCCTCCCGCGCGAGGGCGGCCTTGACAATGGCGCGCGACAGGTCGAGCAGGTTCGCGTTCTCCTGGGAAGTGACGGATCCCGAATCATCCGGGGTCCAGCGGGCGAGTTGTTCGGCCGCGTGCTCGAGATGGTCCCCGCTGCGGAACAGACCCGCTTCGTCCCACATGAGTTGCTGAAGCTCCCGGCGGGCGAAGGGCGCGGCCAGGTCGGGCCGGGGATCGGATGACTCGAGCCGAGCGGATTCCTCGTGGAGGTCGGCGTCCGGCCACGGCTGGTCGAGCATGCCGACGGAGCGCCATGCGAAAACGAGTGACTCCAGCAACGAATTGGACGCCAGGCGGTTGGCGCCGTGAACACCGGTGCACGCGACCTCCCCGACGGCGAACAGGCCGGGGAGCGACGTTCTGCCCCACTCGTCGGTGCGAACCCCTCCCATCCAGTAGTGAGCGGCTGGCGTGACCGGGATCGGCTCGCTCCCCCAGTCGAATCCGTGCTCGCGGCAGACCCTGGTGATGCCGGGAAACCGCGCGGCGAGGAAGGTCGCGCCGAGTGCCGCGGCATCCAGCAGAACCGGGACGCCGCCCTGTGCTGCCATCTGAAGTGCGATGCCGCGCGCGACGACGTCTCGCGGGGCCAGTTCGCCGTCGGGGTGCCAGTCACTCATGAAGCGGCGGCCGTCGGCGTCGAGCAGCACCGCGCCCTCGCCGCGCACGGCCTCGGAAATGAGGAAATTGCCCGGAACGGCGAGCGAGGTCGGATGGAACTGGTAGAACTCGACATCGCTCAGCACCGCCCCGGCACGGAGTGCGGCGGCAGCGCCGTCACCCGTCGTCACCATCGGATTGGTTGTGTGCCGATAGAGCTGGCCCGCGCCGCCGCTAGCGAGGATCACCGAATCGGCTTCCAGTCGGCGCGCCCCGACCGCCGGAGCGATCACGTCCACGCCGACGACCCTTCCGTCACTGACCACGAGGTCCTTGACGAAGGCATATTCGATCACGCGCGCTGCCGACTCGCGCACCGCGAGAACCAGCGCGGCCTCGATCGCCGCGCCCGTGGCATCCCCGCCGGCGTGCAGGATGCGGGAACTGGAGTGCGCAGCCTCCCGCCCGCGAGCGAGCTCACCGTGTTCGCGGTCGAAGGCGACACCGAGGCGAATGAGGTCGCTGATGCGGTCCGGACCTTCGGTGCACAGCACCTCTACCGCACGGCGCGAATTGAGCCCGGCGCCCACCCGCAGGGTGTCCTCGATATGCGATTCGATGCTGTCGTCGTCGAAGAGCGCCGCTGCGATGCCACCCTGCGCGTACCTGGTGTTGCTCTCGGCGAGTTCCGACTTCGTCACGAGCGTGACCTCGTGGGTACGGCTGGCCTCGAGGGCCGCGACAAGGCCGGCGATGCCGGTGCCGACGACGATGACGCTCCCCACGGTCAGTCGCCGATCACCTGCGTGGCGCTGACCCCTGGCTTGGCCGCGAGCATGCGCTCGAGGGCCACGCGTGCGGGCACCGCCACGTCGTCGGGCACGGTGATCTGGTTGAGCACCTCACCGCGCACGAGCGCCTCGAGCACCCACGCGAGATAGCCGGGGTGGATCCGGTACATGGTCGAGCAGGGGCAGACGACCGGGTCGAGCGAGAAGATCGTGTGCTGCGGATACTGCGCCGCGAGCCGGTTGACCATGTTGATCTCGGTACCGATCGCGAACGTGGTCGGCTCGGTGGCGGCAGCGATGGCCTTGCCGATGAAATCGGTCGAGCCCGCGGCATCCGCTGCGTCGACGACTGCCATCGGGCACTCGGGATGCACGAGCACTTGCACCCCGGGGAACTCCGCCCGCGCCCGGTCGATCTGGTCGACGCTGAAACGCTTGTGCACTGAGCAGAACCCGTGCCAGAGAATGACCTGTGCATTCTCGAGGTCGGCAACGTCGTTGCCGCCGAGCGGCCGGTTCGGATTCCACATCGGCATGCGGTCGAGCGGCACCCCCATGGCCTTTGCGGTGTTGCGCCCAAGGTGCTGATCGGGGAAGAACAGCACGCGCTGCCCACGCTGGAACGCCCACTCGAGCACGGTTGCGGCATTCGACGAGGTGCAGACGATGCCCCCGTGCTCGCCGCAGAATCCCTTGAGCGCCGCCGAGGAGTTCATGTAGGTGACGGGGATGACGGGCACGCGGCCGTCGGCGTCCGGCTCGGTGCCGTAGAGCGCCTCGAGCTGCTCCCAGGCCTCCATCACCGAATCGATGTCGGCCATGTCGGCCATCGAGCAGCCTGCCGCAAGATTGGGCAGGACGACCGCCTGCTCCGGGCGCGCGAGAATGTCGGCGGTCTCGGCCATGAAGTGCACGCCGCAGAACACGATCGCCTCCGCGTTCGGCTTCGACCTGGCCGCGTTCGCCAGCTGGAACGAGTCCCCGACGAAGTCCGCATACATCACGACCTCGTCACGCTGGTAGAAGTGGCCGAGGACGACGACGCGCTCACCGAGGGTCTCCTTCGCGGCGCGGATGCGGGCATCCAGTTCGTCGTTGGATGCGGTGCGGTACTCCTCCGGAATCTGGCCCTGACGCGGGGCGCCCGTCGGGATGATGTCACTCATCGACGAGCCGGGGCCGTAGCTCGGCGCGGGTTGGAGATCGAAGACCCACGGACCCTCGGCGAGGTCGGGGCTGCAGGTGGCGCCGTCGCGCGCCCCGGTACGGATGAGCTGGATGGTGGTGTCGACGGACGACAAGGTGACTCCTAGTGGTGGATGGACCGGTCAGGAACGGCCGAGTGGGCCGTTGTCCGTCAGTTCGACGGAGCTGTTGTAGCGATAGAGGCGCGGCGGGCGATGACGACCGCCGGTGAGGTGTTGCTCGGTGGCGATGATCGCCTTGGACGCCTCGATCTGTCGTCGGAAGTTCGCGGGATCGAGCGGCCTGCGCAGCACCGCCTCGTGCACCTGACGAAGTTCTGCGAGGGTGAAGGTCTCGCCGAGAAAGGCGTGCGCGATGCGGCTGTACTCCATCTTGGTTCTCAGCCGCCAGAGCGCGTACTCGACGATCACGTTGTGGTCGAAGGCGAGCGTCGGGAGCTCGTCGGCCGCGAACCAGCGCACGTTCTCGCCCTCGGTTGCCAGGTCGGCCTCCTCGGAGCGCACGAGCGCCCAATACACGACCGACACCACCCGCTCACCGGGCGAACGGCCGACGTCACCGAAGGCGTAGAGCTGCTCGAGGTAGTTGGGCTCGAGCGCCGTCGTCTCCCTCAGGTTGCGCGCGGCCGCCGCGGCGAGGCTCTCCCGCCGCTCGATCGGGCCGCCGGGAAGGGCCCATCTGCCATTGAACGGAGCGCGGATGCGGCGAACCAACGGCAGGCGAAGCGACGCCGCCGTGCTCTCGCCATCCGCACGGAGGGCGAAGATCACGGTGGAAACAGCGAGCGTCACGTCGCCGACCGCCGCATCCGTGTCCATCGCGCAAATCCTATCGAGTAAAGGTGTCTATGACTTTAAGACATCATAGTACTCAAAGCTGTGCTGCCCAAACGGGAAGGTTCGAGCGGGCTTCAGCGCAGCGCGGCGACCACGGTCGCGACATCCGATTCGTCGTTCCAGAGGTGGAACGCCGCGCGGAGGCGGCCCGCGCGGCCCGATGCCTTGACGCCGGCCGCGATGAGCCGCTCGAGGTCGCGCCCTTCTGGATCGGACCAGGTGACGATCGCCTGTCGCTGGCGCTCGATGCCGAGGCCGTCGCAGAGCGCCTCGCCGAGCCCACTCGCACGTCGCCAGACCTCAGCGATATCGAGCTCCGAGAACATGCGGACGGCGGGTTCGGCGCCCACCCACGCCGGCCAGGCCGGCGACACGTCGAAACGCCGTGCGTCGTGAGCGAGATGCATCTCGGGTCCGTAGCAGGACTGCCAGACCTGATCACCGGCATACCAGCCGGCCTGGATCGGCGTGAGTCGCCGGTCGAACCGTTCGCTCACGGTCATGAAGGCGACGCCGCGCGGGGCACAGAGCCACTTGTACGCGTGACAGACGGTCAGGTCGAACAGCGACGCGTCCACGGGGTGCACACCAGCCGATTGGGTCGTGTCGCACAGGGTGTAGGTCTCGTGGACTCGAGCGGCCTCGACGATCCCCTCGACATCCGCGACGACTCCCGTGGCGGATTGGATGTGCGAAAACACCACGAGCCAGGTCTCGTCCGAGATCGACGCCGCGAGTTCGGCCAGCGGCACGCTCCGCACCCGAATGCCCGGCCGCTGAAGGAAGGGAAACACGATCGAGCTGAAATCGCCCTCGACCGAGAGCACCTCTGCACCGTCGGGGACCGCGGCCGCGACCACGCTCGTCATGACGGAGGTCTGGGAGCCGGTCGCAACGCGTTCGGAAGCGACACCGACAAGCGTCGCGTAATAGCCGCGCGTGCGCTCGATGATCGCGTCGTAATCCATGGGGTCACGACGCGCGGACGACCAGAGGTCGAGATCCGCCTTTTGTACAGCCACGGTCTCCCGGGTAGGGAGCCCGATCGATGCCGCGGCGAGAAAGCCGCGCGGGGCCTCATAACTGTCGATGGCCAGCTGAAGTGCGCGTGAAATGGTTGGCGTGGTCGGCGGCGTACTCGTCATGATCTCAGCATGAGCGCGCCGCACACATGCGACAAGGGCATACTTCGGATGGAACCAATAACATCAAGCTATGAGCCTTCTCATCGACCCCCAGCTCGACCTGCAGTCCATCCGAATCGTGCGAGCCATCGCGGACACCGGCACGATCACCGGAGCGGCACGAACGCTCGGGTATAGCCAGCCGGCGGTGAGCCAGCATCTTCAGCGCATCGAGTCTCGACTGGGCCTCCCCCTCGTCACCCGCATCGGCCGCTCCGTTCGACTCACGGAAGCCGGACAGGTACTTGCCCGTCACGCGCTCGCCATCACGTCCGCTCTCGACGCTGCGTCCGGGGACCTTGCCGACCTCGCCGGGCTGCGGACCGGCAGCGTGCGCCTGGCCGCGTTCCCGACCGCTTCGTCCACGATCGTGCCGAGGCTGCTCGCTCTGATGGCGAAGGACCACCCCGGCATCCGGGTCAACTATGTCGAGGCGCAACCTCCCGAGGCGGTCGCCATGCTACGCGAAGGGAGCATCGACCTGGCCATCACGTTCAGCTATCCCGGCGATCGCTCCGATCCGCATCGCGAGAGCGCGAACGGACTCGGCATGGAAACGCTCTTCACGGAGGAGATGGTCGTCGTGCTCGCCTCGGACCACCCTCTCGCAGGCGAGTCCGCCGTCGATGTCGCTGTCCTCGCCGGCGAACGCTGGATTGCCGGATGCCCGCGCTGTCGCGGGCACCTCCTCGCGGTGTGCGAGTCCGCCGGTTTCACGCCCGCAATCGCGTTCGAAACCGACAACGCGAGCGCCGTGCTCAACATGGTGGCGAGCGGTCTCGGCGTCGCGATGCTGCCACGACTCGCGCTCGCGACGGCAACCCTGCCGCCCGGGGCGGTCATCCGCGGGCACACGCCGACGAGTAAACGCAGCATCCACCTGCTCGCGAACGAGGGAGCGCGACGAGTCCCAAGCCTCGCCGCGACCAGCGAACTGCTCCACGGTCTCGACGGCAGCGACTGGGGACTGGTGACCCGCTAGCGTTCCCGCTATAGGCCCGCGAACTGGTGCGCTCGTTCGATGATCCTGAGGGTTTCGAGTGCATCGCGCGGCTCCACCGGAACGGGCTCGCCATCGAGGATAGAGGCCGCAACTCCGGCATAGAAGGCCGGGTAGTCTCCACGCTCGGTCGGCATCCTGGTGAGCGGGACATCCGATGACCCGTCGATACCGAGGAGACCCCAGCTGTCGGCGGGCGCGACACCGTAGCCGTCGTCGACCGGCGATGCCCCGGTGCCGAGCGCGGCTTCCTGTCCGTCCAACCCGTAGACGGTATACGCGGCCTTCGAACCCAGCACTCGAAAGCGCGGACCGTTCTGCCCGGCGAATCGGCTGAGCGTGAGGTGCGAGCGCACCCCGCTCTCGTGCAGCAGCGAGATGAAGGCCTCATCGTCGCTCACCCCGCCCTGACGCAGTACCGAGAGCTCGGCGTTCGTAACGGTCGCCGGGCCGAAAAGCTGCAGCGCCTGATCGATGAGGTGGCTGCCGAGGTCGAAGGTTATGCCCGCGCCTTCCGCTGCGGTCGTGGTGTCCTGCCAGCGGTCGCGCAGACCCGGCGACCAGCGTTCGAAGGTCGATTCGAACCGGTGAACCCGACCGAGAGTTCCCTCCTCGAGCAGTTTGCGAACCGTGAGGAAGTCCCCGTCCCAGCGGCGATTGTGAAAGACGACGAGCGGTCGTTCGGCCTGCTCGGCCGCCGCGATCAACTGCTCTGCCTCCGAGACGGCCGCGGCGAACGGCTTGTCGACGACGACCGCGGCCCCCGACGCCAGGGCGGCGAGCCCCTGCTCCAGGTGTGCTTGCGCTGGTGAGGCCAGGACGATGAGGTCCAGCTGGCGGGCGAAGAGCTCCTCCGGCGAGCCGACGATCTCCGCGTCGGGATGCTGCGACCGCGCCACTGTCTGCCGACCCGCGTGACTCGTGGAAATCGCCTCCAGCGAGAATCGGGGATCGGTCGCGATGAACGGGGAGTGGAACACCCTCCCGGAAAGGCCGTAGCCGACCAGCCCTGTTCGGATCGGTCCGGTGCGAATGGGAGTGCTGTCAGCCATCAGGCCAGACTACCCAGCGAGCGCGACCTCCCAGCGCCTCTCACGTCCGGCCGACACTCGCCGCTGCCTGCTCGCGATCCCCCGCCTTCGGAAATTCAGGAAAACGGTCACGGCGGGCTTGTCCGAAGCCCAAGACGCACCACGGCGGTGACAAGACCCTTACCGATCTCCTGAATTTCCACAGCGGAAGGGAAGCGGGAAGGGCACGGACGCCGCATCAGGCGCTGGGCGCGTCTACTGCTCCGCCGAAGCGGCGTGTGCGCTGCGCGTAGAGCACGACGGCCTGCCACAGCTGTTCCCGCGTGAAATCCGGCCACAGCGTATCGAGGAACACCATCTCCGCATAGGCGCTTTGCCAGAGCATGAAATTGCTCAGGCGCTGCTCCCCCGAACTGCGCACGAAGAGGTCGACGTCCGGAAGGTCGGGAACGTAGAGGTGCCGCTGCAGAGTCTTTTCCGTGATGCCGGAGGGTTTCAGCCTGCCCGCGGCCACCTCCACCGCGATGCTGCGGACCGCATCCTGAATCTCCGTTCGACCACCGTAGTTGACGCACATCGTGAGCGTCAGCACGGAGTTGCGAGCGGTGAGGCGCTCGGCGAACTGCAGTTCGTCGATGACGGAACGCCACAGGCGCGGCCGGCGGCCGGCCCAGCGGATACGCACACCCCAGTCGTTCAACTGGTCGCGGCGGCGGTGCAGCACGTCACGATTGAAGCCCATGAGGAAACGCACCTCGTCGGGCGATCGCCTCCAATTCTCGGTCGAGAAGGCGTAAACGCTGAGGTGCTTGACGCCGATCTGGATCGCTCCGGCGACCACATCGAGCAGTGAAGGCTCGCCAGCCTTATGACCTTCGATACGCGTGAGCCCCTTGCCGTTCGCCCAGCGTCCGTTCCCATCCATGACCAATGCGACGTGCTCCGGCACCGAGTTCTTCGGCATCGACGGCGGGTAGATACCCGTCCAGTCGACGGGCCTGAAGTCGACCGCATCCTTGTGGGTCTTCTGAACGGTCACGCGGGCGTCCTCCGATCGACGTGTTCGAGCGAGCGAAGACCGCGATCGAGGTGAAACTGGGTGTAGGCCGCGACCACGCCACTCGCCCGGGACCGGGAGCGTTCATCCGCTTCGTCGGCTGCACCCCAGTCGCCGGTGAGCAGCGAGGTCAGCAGCCGCAGAGTCTGCGGGTCGAGGCGCGGCGCGCCGGGAGGGGCCACCTCATCGGATACCACTCCGCCCAGCTGTACCACGAAGGCGGAGTGTGGTCCGGGCGCACCGGTGACCGAGCAGTCGCTGAAGCTCGGCGACCAGCCGGCGATCGAGAGGGCGCGCAGCAGATAAGAGTCGAGGGTGAGGCTTGCGCCGTGCTCCCTGCGCGCGAGCGAACGCAGCGCTCCGACGAGCAGAAGGTACTGCTGCAGGCTCGGCTCGGCCTCGGTGAGCTTGTCGGCGGTCTCGACCATGGCGCTGGCCGCTGTGTAGCTGCCGTAATCCGCGGTGATTTCCGCGCCGTAGGAACCGACGGACTCCGCCTGGGTGATGATGTCGAGGCTGCGGCCCTCGTAGAGCTGCACATCGGCGACCATGAATGGCTCGAGCCGCGCCCCGAACTTCGAGGCCGTGCGCCGCACGCCCTTGGCAACGGCGCGCACCTTGCCGTGCTGGCGGGTGAGCATTGTGACGATGCGATCGGCTTCACCCAGCTTGTGGGTGCGCAGCACGACGGCTTCATCACGGTAGAGGGGCACCCCTCGATTATCGTCGTCGCCGCTGGGAAGCGGATGCTCGGCACACCGGGCCGCGGACCGTGGTACTGATTGACTGTGAGCCCAAGCCAGTTCGTCATCCCCCTCTGGGCCGATCTTCTCGCGATCGGCATCGGCGGAATGCAGGGTGCGATGTTCGCGGCGCAATTCCGCGACCGCAGACTCGATCTCCTGGGAATCGCGATCATCGGCATCGCATCGGGGTTCGGCGGCGGCCTCATCCGTGACATCCTGCTCAATCAGGTGCCGGTGGCGCTCCAACAGAACTGGTACCTTATCGTCGCGGTCGGCGCCGCGCTACTCGGGATGCTGCTCGAGCGCATCTTCTCGCGGCTCGGCAGCGTCATCACGGCATTGGATGCCCTCACGATCGGGATCTATTGCGCTATCGGAACGACGAAGGCCATCTCAATCGGGCTCCCGGCCATTCCGGCGATTTTCGTCGGGGTGATTGCGGCCGTGGGCGGATCGATCCTCCGCGATATGCTGCTCAACCTCCCGATCGCCCTCATGCACGTCGGATCGCTCTACGCGGTCGCCGCCGTCGTCGGCTCGGCCAGCCTGGTTGGCCTGCTCGCGCTCGGGGTTCCGGTCTTTGTCGCGGCGACGATCTGCGTGCTCGTGACGTTCGGGGTCCGCGTCCTTGCTGTCCTGTTCAACTGGAGCCTGCCGGAGCAGCGCCGACTCGAGCAGATGCCTAGGATCCCGCGGCTGCGAAAGCCACGCCCGCCCGGTCGATGAGCTTGCCGAGCAGCTCGGGGTAGGTCATGCCGACGGCGTCCCACATCCGCGGATACTGGCTGAACGCGGTCAGACCCGGCAGCGTGTTTACCTCGTTGAGGGTTATCGCACCATCGGTGCCGACGAAGAAATCGACCCGCGCCAGGCCCTCGCACCCGAGGGTCGTGAATGCGAGTTTCGCGAGCTCGATCAGCTGCGCGCTGACGGCCGCGGGAATCTTGGCGGGAACCTCGAGCTTCGCACCCCCGGCCGTATACTTCGCCGCGTAATCGAAGAACACCGTGCTCTCGGCGGGCAGCACTCGCAGGGGCGCACCGACGATGAGTTCGCCGTCTATCAGTTGGAGCACCCCGAGATCGACCTCGTCGCCCTCGACTGCCTGCTGCATGAGCGCGATCGTGTCATGGCTCAGGGCGAGTTCGAGGGCCGCAGCGAGTTCGTCCTCCGAGGACACCCTGCTCACCCCGACACTGGACCCCGCGCGGTTCGGCTTGACGAAAAGCGGATAGCCGACGGATGACGCGAACTCGACGGCCTCGTGAACCGTCGCCGCCGTCACACTGTGGGTCGGGATCGTCGGAATGCCACTCGCGTCGAGTACGCGCTGCGAGAGCAGTTTGTCCATCGCAAGCGCGCTTGCCAGAACACCGCAGCCGACGTACGGCAGGCCGGCGAGTTCGAGCAGTCCCTGCACCGTTCCATCTTCACCGAAGCGGCCGTGCAGCACCGGAAACGCGACGTCGATACCGTCGAGATCGGGAAGCCTCGCGCCGCCAACGGCGTCGGCAAGGGCGTCCACCGATTCCACCCTGTGCCAGCGGCCACGGCGATCGATGCCGATGAGGACGGTCTCGTAGTGCGTCCGCTCCAGGTGCGATTCGACGCTGCGCGCCGAGTTGCAGGAGACCTCGTGTTCGCTGTTCGCTCCGCCGAAGATGATTCCGATTGTCTTCAAGGTGTCGCCTTCGTGTCCGCGTTGATGTGCCGCCTGGCCATTCGGCCGCCGAGACCGGTCAGTATCTCGTGGGAGATCGTACCCGTGACCTCAGCCCACTCTCGTGCATCGGGCTCGCCGTTCTCTGGTGAACCCAGCAAGACGACCTCGTCACCGAGAGCTACCAGGTGATCACCGACGTCGACGACGAGCTGGTCCATCGAGATGGCGCCGACCACCGGATGCCGCAGCCCCCCGATCACGACCTCGCCGCCGCGCGACAGACCTCGGGGTATCCCGTCACCATAGCCAACGGGAACGAGCACCAGGGTGGTGGCGCGCACGGCGAGGTAGGCGTGGTTGTAGCTCACGCCAGTACCTGGGGGGACCCGCCGAAGCTGTGTCACCCGAGAGACCACGCGCATGGCGGGCTCGAGCCCGTGAGTGCGACCGAGCACCGTCTCAATTCCGTAGAGGCTCGCGCCGCACCGCACGAGGTCGAACCACGTGTCCGGGTGTTCTAGTGCCCCGGCCGAGTTCGCAAGGTGCAGCGTCGTCGGCGCCAGCCCGGTCGAGCGCGCGATCTCCACGCCGTGTTCGAACTCCAGCCGCTGGGCAACCGTGGACGACGGATCCGGGTCGGCGGCGAGAGCAAGGTGCGACCACAGTCCCGTCACCACCAGAAGCCCGGCGGACTCGAGCCCGGCCGCCGCGGTGCACAGCGCAAGCCATTCCGCTTCCGGAGCACCGCCGCGCGACATGCCGGTGTCGATTTCGAGGTGCACGGCGGCGGCGATGCCGGTTACTCTGGCCGCATCCGCGGCGGCGCTCAGCGTTTCGCGGTTGGCACAGGAAATCGTCACCCGCAGTCGGACGGCCTCGGGGAGGTTCGTCCACGGATCCGCCAACCAGCAGAGTACCGGAGCCGTAATGCCCGCATGCCTCACGGCGAGAGCTTCGTCGACGGTCGCGACGCCCAGCCACTCAGCCCCGGCATCCAGCGCGGCGTGGGCGACCTCCAGCCAGCCGTGGCCGAACCCGTCCGCCTTCACGACGGCCATCAGCCCGGTGCCGGTATGGTCGCGAATGCGATGGATGTTGCGCGCGATGGCCGAGAGATCGACGATCCTGGTCGCCAGCGCCGTCGGGACGTGAACGATTGCCGGAGGCCCAGTCCTGTCCACCGGTGTCATGCTCCTCAGAATACAGAGGTCGCCCGGCGCTGGCCGGCGACAGCTAGACCGCGGCGAGTTCGCGGTTGCCCGACTCTTCCCGCACCGCGCGGTTCACCGCGGAGACGATGGCCTTGAGGGATGCCGTGGAGATGTCGGCATCGATCCCGACGCCCCACAGGCGCTTGCCGTTCACATCGAGTTCGACGTAGGCCGCGGCCAGAGCATCGCCGCCACCGCTGAGCGCGTGCTCGACGTAATCGTAGAGCTTGACTTCGACACCCCGCTCGGCGAGCACGTTGAGGAAGGCAGCGATGGGACCGTTGCCTGTCGCCTCCGCGGTCACCTGCTCCTCGCCGATCCGCAGTTCCGTGTAGAGGGAGATACTGCCGGACATGTCGCTCGAAGTGCGCGTGCTCGCAAGCTCGAAGCGACCCCACTTGGCGTCGACATCCGCGGCCGGCAGGTATTCGTCCTGGAAGATCGCCCAGATCTGGTCGCTGGTGACCTCGCCGCCCTCGGCATCCGTCTTGGCCTGCACCACGCCGGAGAATTCGATCTGAAGCTTGCGCGGCAGGTCGAGTGCATGGTCGTTCTTCAGCAGGTAGGCAACGCCGCCCTTACCGGACTGCGAGTTGACCCTGATGACGGCCTCGTAGCTGCGGCCGAGATCCTTCGGGTCCACGGGCAGGTATGGCACCGCCCAGACGAGATCGTCGACGCTCACACCTTTGGCCTCCGCGTCGGCCGCCATCGCTTCGAAGCCCTTCTTGATCGCATCCTGATGGGATCCGCTGAAGGCCGTGTACACGAGGTCGCCAGCCCACGGGCTGCGCTCCGGAACCGGGAGCTGGTTGCAGTATTCCGCGGTGCGCTTGACCTCGTCGAGGTCGCTGAAGTCGATCTGCGGGTCGATTCCCTGAGTGAAGAGGTTGATTCCGAGAGCGACGAGGTCGACGTTCCCGGTGCGCTCACCGTTGCCGAACAGGCAGCCCTCGATACGGTCGGCGCCGGCCAGATATCCCAGCTCGGCGGCCGCGACCGCGGTACCCCTGTCATTGTGGGGATGCAGCGAAAGGATGATGTTCTCGCGGTGCGCAAGACGCCGCGACATCCACTCGATCGAGTCGGCGTACACGTTGGGGGTCGCGGATTCGACGGTGGCGGGCAGGTTGATGATGACCTTGCGATCCGCCGTCGGTTCGAACACCTCGATGACCTGGTTGCAGATGTCGAGAGCGAACTCGAGTTCGGTGCCCGTGTAGCTCTCCGGCGAGTACTCGTAAAATACCTCCGTGCCGGGGATGGTCTTCTCCGCCGCCCGGCAGAGCCGCGCGCCCTCGAGCGCGATGTCGACGATGCCCTGCTTGTCGGTGCGGAACACGACATCGCGCTGCAGCACGCTCGTGGAGTTGTAGAGGTGCACGATCGCCCGCTTGGCGCCCCTGATCGACTCGTAGGTGCGGTTGATGAGGGCCTCACGCGCCTGGGTCAGCACCTGGATGGTGACGTCATCCGGAATCAGGTTCTCGTCGATGAGGCTTCGCACGAAGTCGAAATCGGTCTGGCTCGCCGACGGGAAGCCGACCTCGATCTCCTTGTACCCCATTCGCACGAGCAGGTCGAACATGATCCGCTTGCGTTCGGGGCTCATCGGATCGATGAGGGCCTGATTTCCGTCGCGAAGGTCGACTGCGCACCAGCGCGGGGCGTGCGTTATGCGCTTGGACGGCCAGGTGCGGTCGGGCAATTCGACCGTCAGCGTCTCGTGATACGGGCGGTATTTGTGAATCGGCATTGCAGAAGCCGTTTGCGTGTTCTTCATGGTCTCAACTCTTTCGCTAGTTCGGTGGTCAGCCAACGACGAACTCCGCGACGAGGGAGGCCTGGGCTAGGACTCGTCGCGGCGGCTAAGGAGGAGCGCACCGAACAGCACACTCCAAGGGTAGCACTGCCCGCCCGCCCCTTCGAAAATTCAGGACTTTGGATGAGGCTGCTCTCGAACTGGACACGAAATCACCGGTACACGTGCCGAAGTCCTGAATTTTCGAAAGCGAAGCGGGTCAGCCGAGGCCGCGGACGAACTGGATGCTCTGGCGCAACGACAGCGATGGCACATAGGCCCTGGCGAGGGCCAGGCCGATCGCCGGAAGCGCGAGCGGGTCGGGATAGGCCATAGAGAGGTTTTGGAACTCCGGCTTGAACTTGCGCTTGAACTGGAACAACGACTGGAACCCGTACACCGGCTCGAGCCGGGAGGCGATGTAGTCGAGGATTCGCGGTGTCGAGGTCCCCTGCGCGGTGTCGACGCCGGGCTGGCTGCGCGCCAGGGGTGCCGCGGACAGGCTCATGAACTCGATCCCGTCGTCGCGAAAGCGCTCGGCGGACCGCGCGATGAGGAATTCCATGATCCCGTTCATGCCGTCGGGCGTCCGTCGCATGAAGTCGAGGGTCCAGCCGACGACAGTGCCGTCGCGGTATGACGGGAGCCAACTGGTGACGCCGACCACCCGGTCGTGTTCGTCGCAGGCGATCATCAGCCGCACGTCGGGATCCCGCAGCTCGTCGAGCCCGCCGAGGGTGAAGCCCATCTCCGGCAGGTCCTTCTCAGCCACCCACTGCTCCGAGATCTCGCTGATCTGCAGGGCGTGGATGGGCGACAGCCGGTCGAAACTGGTCCACTCAGAACGCACGCCCGCGCGCTCCGCCCGGTTGATCGAGGTGCGCACATCCTGCCAGTGCTTCCCGGTCGTGCGCCACTCGCTCGGGCGCACCACCGTCTCCTCGCCGACACTCACCGACGACCAGCCCATCCGCTCGCACTCGGCAAGGAACGACTCGTGGATGCTGTAGAAGACGGGAGTCCAGCCGTTGTCGTCGCAGAAGGTGGCGAACTGGGCAATGGCCGCGTGTGCCGCGTCGGGCTCTCCGATCGGCTCCGATGTCGTGATCGCGACGGAATTGATCACGCGGTATGCCACTGCCGCGCGTCCCTCCGGCGCGAACCAATAGGAGTTGCCCGGCCAGGTCGACATCCCGCCCATGGATCCGCCGCCGCCCGCGCGGAGGAGGGCGCGGATGCGCGGCAGGCCGGCGGCGTGGCTGCGAGAACTGCCGGAGAGCGCGACCGCAAGCGCGCCGACGATGACCACGAGCCAGAAGCACGGACCGATCCAGTAGTACAGCGTTCCGGACAACGGATCGGTCGGCAGAAACGCGAGCTTCTCGATTCGCAGAAACCCTATCGGCACGTATCGCTCCGGCAGGTCGGCGAGCAGATCCACGAGGTTCACGTGCGGATGAAAGCGGTCTCGCACGAGGAACCCGACCCCGACGTAGAGTGCCGAGAGGCCCAATAGCGTCCCGACGATCGTGCCGAGGTACAGCCGCACCGCCCGCCGCGAGGCGGTGACACTGAAGTGGCGGCGGTTGACGATCATGAGCACAGCGATTGCGATGGGTACCAGTACGGATGCCGCCAGCGCCAGGCTGACTTCCCAATAGTGGGGCGTCCTGAATCCGATGACGAAGGACTGCCCGGACAGCGGCAGGAATCCATAGAAATAGGCGGCGAGCGCCGCGAGCGCCAGATTGACGATCGCCGCTAACCACACCCCGAATCGACGACCACGCGCGAGAGCGAACGAGGCGACCAGCAGCGTCAGGAGCGGGAGCACGCTCAGCAGCACCGGACCGACACCGTCGATGCGATCCAGGGTGATGTCGCGCAGGCATGCCGAGGTGATCTTCATCGCCTGGCACTGGTCGAGTGCCGCGAATCCGCTCGGGCGAGCGTCCGTGAGCAACATGCCGAGCGGAGTGAGCGCGCCCAGTCGCAGGCGGCTGAAAATGGTGATCGCCGGACCGACCGCGGTGATCGCCACGACGGCGGAGAGCAGCACCCTCGTCTCGTGATGGGAGCTGCGCTGCCACCACGCATCCCTCCTGGTCGGTCGAAGCGCCGCGCCGAGCCCGAAGCCGGCGAGCACTGCGAGGAAGCGATAGAGGTCGGCCGGGCCGCCGGAGTAAAGCAGGAAGACCAGTGCGACCGAGATGACAACGACGCGGATGCGTCGACGCCAGAGGGCACCCGCGAAGGCGCTCGCGGTCATGATGGTGCCCGCTATGGCCGTCATCGGATCAAGGGTGACCAGCTCGCTCACCCTGCGCGCCCACAGCTCGCCGATCAGCGCGCCGATCTCCTGCACGAGCACGCCGACGACGACGCCGAGCACGGAGGTGACCACGAAGGCGATGGCCGTGCGGACGGTGCCCATCAGGCGCTCCGCCGCACCGATCACGAAGACCATGGCAATGAGCACGATGGGAAACGCGAGACCGCCATCGGTCAGGAACATCGACGTGATCGGTGTCCACCACCGTCCGGCCTCGATCAGCTGTTCATGGCCGGTGCCCATGGCCAGGCGCATGGCAAGCGACGGCCCACGCAGGCCACGGCCGATCATCGCGATCACCAGGGTGAGAAGCGCAACCGAAAGCGTGAACGGATGCCTCCGGAGCGCGCGCCTAACCAATGAACCCCCAACGCGTGCCCAACAACGGCAGCGATTTCTCGACGGCGAAGTGCACGGTGCGCCAGTCGTGCGCCGATCCTGGGGAAACCAGCAGATGAACCTTCATGCCCGCAGCCGAGGCGTATCCCGCTATCTCCCTGGCTTCCGGGCCGAAACGAGAATCCAGCTCGCCCATCGCGATGAGAGCGAGGGTGTCGGGGTACGGACCGTGGGTGTGCATCAGGTGCCGAGGCGTGGCCGCGAGGTATCGGGCCTTGGAGCCTTGGAATCCGGAGTCGATCGTCTGCTGAAGCCCGCCCTTTCTCGGCGCGATCTCCCCCGATATGTCGACGATGTTGCCAAACAGCGACGGCATGCCCGCACCGAGTTGGATCGCGCAGGTTCCGCCCTGGGAGAATCCGCCAACCGCCCAGTCGGCGCGGTCCGCAAGCACGTTGAGGTGACTTCTGATCCAGGCGGGCACATCGATGGTGACGTAGGTCGCGGCGTTTCCGAGCTCGGAGTCGACGCACATCGGGTTTCGGTTGGGCGCCCCGAGCTGGTCGGGTACGACGACGATGGGGGCAAGGCCATTGTGCGCCTTCGCGAAGGCATCGAGGCTCGCGCCGAGGCCTCCGGAGGTGAACATCTGCTCCGGTCCGCCGGGCTGGCCCGACATCATCTCGAGCACCGGAAGGCGCGGCGCGCCGACGACGAGAGCCGCGGGCGGCAGGTACACGAGAGCCGACCGCGGGTGGAACCCGGAGGTCGTCGCGGGGATCGTGACCAACCCGATTCGGCCGCCGCGAGGAAGCGCCGCCTGCGGCTTCCAGCTGGAGAGCGGGGTAACGGTCGCCGCGGAGGTGTCGAATGGCGGGAGCCGGATGTCGTGATAGGCGCTGATGCTGAATGCGGTTCTGAGATCAGGGTACATTCCGAGGTCTGCGTTGATTCCCAAGGCGGCGACCAGGGCGAACAGAACGATGGAAGCGATCGGCGCGAGCCTGTGACCCTTCGACCAGACCAGCCGAGCGATCGCCACGCCGATCGCACCGATTGCGGCGCTGAACCACGCCCGACTGTCCGGCGAAAGTGAGACGCCGAAGACGTCGAAAACATCACTCAGCAGCCAGGACACCGCATACCCGACGAGCACGCCGGTCACGAGCGCTGCGCCGGCGATCGGCAGCCAGCGCTTCCATCGGCGGCTGATGAGCAGCGCGAGAAATCCGAGGACGCCGAGCACTTCCATCCCCCGGAAAATCAGGCCATGGGTGAGCTTCAGTGAGAGGAGCACGTCGAACATCCGCGTTCCTCCGCTTTCTGGCTCGTGACTGAGTCAGCCCTGTGACTCGCGACTCACTCGTGAGACTGGATTCAGTATGATGACCAGCCACTCAGTATGCTGCGGCGAACTGGGTATAGCCCGGAGACACGCGCTCTCTGAGAGGTCCTTCAGGCAAAGTCCATGCAACTCTCGGCGGGTCGTCGAGGATCAGTCCACGGCAAGTGCCGCGACCGGAGCGATCCGAGTCGCCCGTCGTGACGGAGCCACGGATGCCACGAGCGTCAGCACCGCAGCGGCAACGACGAGGATGCCGAGGAGCGCCAGCGGTACGGCCGGCAGCACGAGTCCCGGGCTCCCCTTGATCGAACCGAGAAGCGATTGGGCACCGGCCCAGCCATAGAAGATTCCGAGCACGAGCCCAACCAGTACAGCGGCGACGGTCAGCTGAGCGCTCTCCGCGAGGATCATGGAACGCACCTGGCGGGCAGTGAACCCCAGCGCTCGAAGAAGGCCGAGTTCGCGGGTGCGCTGCAGCACGCTCATCGACAGATTGTTGACCATGCCCACGGCGGCGATGAGTGCGCTGAAGCCCGTGAGCACCGAGAAGACGACGACGGTCACCGTGAGCGTCTGGTCGATGCCCTGATAGACGTCCGGCCGCGACTGCTGCGCCTGCAGGATGATCTGCTGATAGCTCTGCAACGCGACGGCGAACATCGTGACGAGGGTCACCCCGATGACGAGACCGATCGTCGTGCGCGAACTGCGCTCGGGATAGCGCACCGCGTTCTCCGCGGCCAGGCGTGCTGTCGCGCTCGACCCGAACATCCGTCCGGTCAGTCGCAGCGCGACAGGCATGACGAGATGGGCGCCGAGCACGAGACCCGTGAAGGACAGAAGTCCGCCGATGACACCGATGAGCACTCCAAGCGGGCTGATCAGGCCGACGAGCATTCCGAGCGCGAGAAACGCGATGCCGAGTGCAAAGAACACGATGGCGACGATATTGCGTCCGCGCCGTGCGCTGGACTCTTCCCGGGTGAGTTCGATCGCGACCCCGGTGGCCTGAATGGGCGAAACCTGAAGCACGCGCCTCGAGCCGACCCAGGAGGCCAGCCAGGTCGTCAGCACCACCGCGACGATGGGCAGCACCAGCACGGGCTGCAAATAGGCGTAGCCCAGGGGCGGGATGACACCGCTCGACTCGCTGATCGCGACCAGCGCGATGGTCACGAGGGTCCCGATGACGGCTCCGAGCGCCGCGCCCACCACGCCGACCGTGAGCCCCTCCCGGGCCACGGAACGCCGCTGGTCGGAGGCGCTCGATCCGATCAGCCGCAGGAGGGCGATCGTCCTGGTGCGGCCGGCGATGATCGTCGAGAACGTGTTCGCGGTGACGATGGCCCCGACATAGATGGCGATGATGATGAAAACGATGGCGACGATGGCGAGGAGGATCCCGACAGTGGAGCTGTGGCCCGTAACGTCGTTCGCGGAGATCGCCGTGGCGAGGATGCCCGTGATCTGGAGCAGGCTCACGCCGAAAGCCGCGCTCAGGCTCGCGACCAGAACACTCGGCACGTGCTCCGTAAGACTCCGCTTCACGCTGCCTTCTCCATGCTGAGCATGAAGCTGCTGATCTCCTCGGCCGATGAACGACCCCGCTCCTCGACCACGCGACCGTCAGCGAGAAAGAGGATGCGCCCCGCATAGCTCGCGGCGATCGGATCATGCGTGACCATCGCGATGCTCTGCCCGTAGTCCGTGCTCGACGCGGCCAGCAGAGAAAGCACCTCGCGGCTGGTGCGGGAGTCGAGGTTGCCGGTCGGCTCGTCGGCGAAGATCAGGTCGGGACGGGTGGCGAGAGCGCGGGCGATTGCCACGCGCTGCTGCTGGCCACCGGAGAGCTCATGCGGCCGATGCTTCCGGCGGTCGCGGAGTCCGAGAGAATCGATGAGCTGTTCGATCCAGGCCGCCTCGTCGGGAAAAGGGCGACGACCATCGAGCTCGAACGGCAGCAGGATGTTGCCTCTCACGTCGAGGGTGGGAACGAGATTGAAGGATTGGAAGACGAAGCCGACGCGACGACGGCGAAGCACCGTGAGATCCGCATCCCGCAGGCTCGTGATCTCGGTGTCGCCGAGCCAGGCGCGGCCGCTCGTCGCCGTGTCGAGACCAGCCATGATGTGCATGAGCGTGGACTTGCCGGAACCGCTCGGCCCCATGATCGCGGTGAACTCCCCCTGGCGGATGCCGATTGAGACATCGTCCAGTGCGGTGACAGAATTGCCGGCGGTTCCGTACGATTTCGTGAGCTGCGATACGCGGGCTACGAGGCCGGCCTCTGAGTGGTTGAGTGACATGCCTCAACGGTAGGGATGCCGGCGAAGCGGCGCGTCCCACCTGAGGCGCGAACTCGTACATCCAGCGGATGATGCGCGTGGTCCCACTGCGGTAGCCGAGGACGCACTACAGGTTCAGCCCGTGCTCGAAGGCGAACACGACCAGCTGCACCCTGTCGCGAAGCCCGAGCTTCGCCAGGATCCTGCTGATATGGGTCTTGACCGTCGCCTCGCTCAGGAACTCCCCCGACGCGATCTCCGAATTGCTGAGACCGCGCGCTGCGAGCTGGAAGATGTCGCGCTCACGAGCCGTGAGCTGCGCGAAGGTCTCCGGTTCGCGCGGACGCGAGACCCGGAGGCTGAAGTGTTCGAAGAGTTCGCGGGTCGCGGATGCCGCGATCACCGCGTTGCCCGCGTGCACCGTGCGGATCGCCGCAAGCAGGAACTCCGGGTCGGCATCTTTGAGCACGAAACCGCTCGCACCGCCGCGGATTGCCCGCGTCGCGGCCTCATCGAGGTCGAAAGTCGTGAGCACGATGATGCGCGGCTGCCGTCCCCCGTTCGTCTGGGCGGCGCCGAGAATCGCCGTCGTGGCAGCGATGCCGTCCATCACCGGCATACGGATGTCCATGAGGATCACGTCGGGGCGCGCCTCTGCTGCCATGGCGATGGCCTCCACCCCGTTGCCTGCCTCGCCCGCGACTTCGAGGTCGGGCTGGGAGTCGACGAGCATCCGGATTCCCATTCGGAAGAGCGACTGGTCGTCGACAAGCCCGACGCGAATCACGTGATCGCCATGCTGATGATCGGAAGGCTCGCCGTGACGAGGAACCGGTCGTCGGCGGCCTCGGCGCTGAAGGTGCCCCCGGCGAGGATCGCGCGCTCCCGCATCCCCGCCAGGCCATGGCCGCCGGGAGTGGGCACGTCGTCGTCGCGTCTCGCGCTCGCGACCGTCAGCACGAGCGACGACGGCTGCCACTCGAAGAGCACACGCACCTCCTGTGTCGTGTCGCCGTGCCGAAGGGCGTTCGTCAGCGCTTCCTGCACGATCCGGTAGATCGCGAGCTGCTCACCGTTGGGAAGCGCGGCTGGAGTGCCCTGTTCCGCGCGCGCGATCGTCAATCCGGATGCCCGCATCTGATTCACGAGCTTGTCGATATCGTCGAGTACGGGCTGCGGGCCCTCACCCTGGCTGTGCCGCAGTTGTGACAGCAGGACACGCACATCGCCCAGTGCCTCGCGGGCCGTCGTTGAGATGGCGGTCAGGGCCGTATCGACGGATTCCGGACTCGATGCCTGGGCGTACCGAGCTCCATCGGCCTGGGCGATCACGACGGCGAGTGAATGGGCCACGACGTCGTGCATGTCGCGTGCGATGCGGTTGCGTTCCTGCTCGACGACGACGACCTGCTCGGCCAGCGTCTGTGCGAGGCGACTCTCGCGGGCGCGACGGTAGGTGCGGGTGAGCAGCCCAAGGGTCCAGGAAAGGCCGAGAACCGCAAGCGAACCGAAAAGCGTGAGCAAGATCGACCGAACCATGTCACTGGCAGTCAGGATGGTGCGGCCGGGATGCACGACGAGGGGCAGTACCACGATGTAGAGGGTCGCGATGATCGCGCCGATGCCGGCCGAGGCGAGCCCGAGCCAGCGCACGGGGCGCCGACCATATGACGCGGTGCAGAACAGCACCGCCAGCACGACGACATCCGAGTAGGCAGGAACGGTGCCAGAGCCCGCCATCTGCGTGATCGATGCAACCCAGGCGATGAGCAGCGCCAGCCCAGGGCTCAGCCTGCGGAAGGCCAGCGCGACCGACATGATCGCGGTCACCGCCACGTCGATCCACGGGTTCCCGAAGAGCGAGCCGGGGGCCGCGAAGAGGAAGAACAGCGCCGCAAGCACGAGGTCGACGCCCAGTTGATAGGGCCGAAGTGTGCGGAACATCCCTCCACCGTAGAGGCAGACCGCTTCCGTCAGGTCAGATCTGTCGCGAACTCATCCTGCAGACGTACATGGCATGGGGCCGGTTTGGCGAGCGGTGTCCTCGGCCAGCGCGCATGGGCGGGAGCCTAGAAACCGAGGCGGCCGAGCTGCTTCGCGTCGCGCTGCCAGTCCTTCGCGACCTTTACGCGAATCGAGAGGTACACCTGCTTGCCGACGAGCGGCTCGATTTCGCGGCGGGCGCGAGCCCCGACATCCGCCAGCCTCGAGCCCTGGTGGCCGATGATGATGCCTTTCTGGCTGTCGCGCTCCACGAAGAGATTGGCGTAGATCTCGACGAGGTCCTTGTCGTCGCGCTCTACTATGTCATCGATGGTGACGGCGATCGAGTGCGGCAGCTCGTCTTCGACGCCCTCGAGCACGGCCTCTCGGATGAGTTCGCTGATGCGCGCCTCGAGTCCTTCCTCGGTCACGGCGTCGGCCGGGTACAGCGGCGCGGAGATGGGAAGCAGCCGGATGAGTTCCGAAGCCAGCGTGTCGAGTTGAATGTGGCTTGTCGCCGAGACCGGGATGATCGCCTCCCACTCGCGCAGCTCCGACACCGCGAGCAGCTGGGCCGCCACGGCCGGACGCGATGCGGCGTCGATCTTGGTCACGATCGCGACCTTCTTCGCGCGCGGGAACGAGTCGAGTTGCTCGTTGATGTAGCGATCGCCCGGTCCGATCTTCTCGTTCGCGGGCATGCAGAACCCGACGACGTCGACGTCTCCGAGAGTCGACTGCACGATGCTGTTCAACCGCTCACCGAGGAGCGTCCGCGGACGATGCATGCCCGGCGTATCGACCAGGATGAGCTGCCCGTTCTTCTGGTGCGCTATGCCCCGGATGGCACGCCGAGTCGTCTGCGGCTTCGACGAGGTAATCGCCACCTTCTCGCCGACCAGCGCGTTCGTGAGCGTCGATTTTCCGACGTTGGGGCGCCCCACGAATGAGACGAATCCCGCTCGGAACTCAGGATCATTCGCCACGGTCATCTCCGTTGTTGTGTGCGGTTGTCTTGCTGTTCTGTGCGGTTGTCTTGCCAAATGCGGCCTGGGCGTCGATGAGCGCCTGATCGCGCTCGACGAGGACGGTGCTCAATCGTTTGCGGCGGCCTTCTGTACGCTCCGCGGTGAGTATCAGTCCAGAGTACGTGGCTACCGAGCCCGGCAGCGGCAGTCGGCCGAGCGCCTTGGCCAGCAGGCCGCCGACCGAGTCGACGTCGTCGTCCTCCAGTTCGATGTCGAACAGTTCGCCGAGCTCATCGACCGGAAGCCGGGCGCTCACCCGGTACCTGCCATCGCCGAGATCTTCGATCTCCACGACTTCACGGTCGTATTCGTCCGAGATGTCCCCGACGAGTTCTTCGATGAGGTCCTCGAGCGTAACCAGTCCCGCGATGCCGCCGTACTCGTCGACGACCATGGCGAGGTGGTTGGACTCGAGCTGCATGTGACGGAGCGTGTCGTCCGCTTTCTTCGACTCTGGGATGAAGAGCGCCGGGCGAGCCAGCGAGTCGACCGTCACCCCGTCGATGCCCTTCGGGCGCTCGTAGCTCAGCCGAGCGACATCCCGGAGGTACAGGACGCCAAGCACCTGGTCGACATCGTCCCCGATCACAGGCATTCGCGAGACACCCTTGCTCAGGAACAGGCCCATCGCTGCGCCGACCGTCTCGTCCCCGTCGATGGTGACCATGTCGGTTCGCGGGATCATGACCTCGCGCACAACCGTGTCGTTGAACTCGAAGATCGAGTGGATGAGCTCGCGGTCGTCTTCTTCGAGCACTTCCAGCTCGGTCGCCTCGTCGACCATGCTCAGCAACTGCTCCTCGGAGGAGAAGGTCGCCGTCCGTCCCGGCGTCACCCGGTTGCCGATGGCGACGAGGGCGGCTGCGATCGGCCCGAGAAACCTGCGGATGGCGTGAACGGTCCACGCGGTCCACCGAACCACGGCCCGCGCGTTGACCCGCCCAACGCTGCGCGGGCTCGACCCGACCAGCACGAAGGAGGCGAGCGTCATGATGAAGGCGGAACACAGCAGTGCCCACCACCACTGGGTGAAGACGTACGCGAAGGAGAGGGTGACGAGCACCGCCGCTGTCGTCTCCGTGACGACTCTCATGAAGTTGACCGCGTTGACGTGAGCTCCGACATCCGCGGCGATGGCCGTGAGAGACTTGCGCGCGCGCGAATGAGACGCGATCTCGAGCAGGTCGGCGCGCGAGAGCACGCTCAGCGCGGCGTCCGCTGCGGCGAGAAGTCCGCCGAAGATCACGAGCAGCACGGCGACTGAAACGAAGATCGGGATCATACTCGGCGCTGCGTTCTCGAACTACCTGGATCGTCGCTCTGCGAGGGCGAATCCGACGAGGATGTCCCGCTGCACACCGAACATCTCCTTCTCCTCCTCTGGCTCCGCGTGATCGAAGCCGAGCAGGTGGAGGATGCCATGCGTGGTCAGCAACAGCATTTCCTCGAGGGGGCTGTGGCCGGCGGTCTCCGCCTGCGCGATCGCGACCTGCGGGCAGAGCACGATGTCGCCGAGCAGACCGGCCGGGGTCATCGCCTCCTCGGTGCCGGGGCGGAGTTCGTCCATGGGGAAGCTCAGCACGTCGGTCGGCCCAGGCTCGTCCATCCACTGCAGGTGAAGCTGCTCCATTGCGCCCTCGTCGACCAGCACGATCGCGAGTTCGGCATCCGGGTGCACGTGAAGGAAGTCGAGCGCGTAGGTCGCGAGCCGCTGCAGCGCGACCTCGTCGACCGGGATGACCGACTCGTTGTTGATCTCGATCGACACGTCTAACGACCCCATCTTTTCGTCGGCGTCCGAGGCGCCTGGTGGTCCTGGGGCTCTCTGCCCCTCCGGGCCGCCCGGTTCACGTCCTCCGCGGCCTGACCGGACTCCCGGTCCCCGTGCCTCTCGAAGCGCTGGGCTTGACGCTCGGCGTCGAACTTCGTGTACGCGTCGACAATGCGACCGACGAGACTGTGGCGCACGACATCCTCACTCGTCAGGCGAGCAAAGTGGATCTCATCGATCCCATCAAGCACTCGGGTGACGAGCTGGAGACCGCTGGCCCCCGCCGGAAGATCGACCTGGGTCACGTCCCCGGTCACGACCATTTTGGAGCCGTGCCCGAGACGGGTGAGGAACATCTTCATCTGCTCCGGGGTCGTGTTCTGCGCCTCGTCGAGCACGATGAAGGAGTCGTTGAGGGTGCGACCACGCATGTAGGCCAGCGGCGCGACCTCGATCGTTCCCGCCGCGAGCAGCTTCGGCACGATCTCCGGATCCATCATCTCGTTGAGCGCGTCGTAGAGCGGACGGAGATACGGATCGATCTTGTCGGTGAGCGTGCCCGGCAGGTAGCCTAGGCGCTCGCCCGCCTCGACGGCCGGACGGGTCAGGATGATGCGGCTGACCTCCTTGCGCTGCAACGCCTGCACGGCCTTCGCCATCGCGAGGTAGGTCTTGCCCGTGCCTGCCGGGCCGATGCCGAACACGATCGTGTTCTCGTCGATCGCGTCGACGTAGTTCTTCTGCCCGAGGGTCTTTGGCCGGATGCTCTTGCCGCGGCTGGTCAGGATCGCCTGGCTGAGCAGCTCCGCAGGACTCACCCGCGGATCGCTCGCCAGAATCTTCGCAGACTCCGTCACACTGAACTCGTTCACTTCGTGCTGGCCAAGCTCCTGGTCGGCTCGCACCATCGTCACCAATTCCTCTACGAGCCTCACGGCCGCGCGCACCTGACCGGCGTCGCCGTCCAGGGTGATCTCGTTGCCGCGCACGAGAACTTCGACGCGCGGGTACTGCTTCTCGATGGTCTTCAGCAGCCTGTCCTGTGGGCCGAGCAGTCGCACCATCGCGACGCCGTCAACGCGGAGCTCGACGTGGTCGCGGTCATCCGCGCGAAACGCGTCGCGGTCGTACTGGCTGTTATTGGCCAAGGGTGCCTTCCGGAAGGTTCCCGCCGAGCAGGTGGGCATGGACGTGGAATACGGTCTGGCCCGCGGAGGGACCGGTATTGAAGATGAGGCGGAACTCGCCGTCGGAGTGCTCGTCGGCGAGCCGTTGCGCCGTGGTGACCACTTCGGCGAGCAGGACGGGATCGCCCGCGGCCAGTTCTGCGGCGTTGCGATAGAGCTCGGTCTTCGGCACGACGAGGAGATGCACGGGAGCTTTCGGGGCGATGTCCCTGAAGGCGATGATGCGCTCGTTCTCGAAGACGACGTCTGCCGGAATTTCGCGCGCGACGATCCTCGTGAAGATCGACGGCTCGACGTGTGCTGACATGCGTCTAGCTTAAGCGACGGTCACTGCCAGCGGGCGGCCGTTCGCTACGAGCGGGTGTGGTCACCAGCGGCCGAGTTGCGCGTTGACCACCGCTATCGCGGCGGGCCCGGCGGTCGACGTTCGCAAAATGGTGTCGCCGAGCCGCACCAGTGTGGCGCCGGCGGCCTCCAGGCGGCTGAGCTCGGCCGGCGCGATGCCTCCCTCCGGCCCCACCACCAGGACGACATCGCGACCGTCGGACCGCAGGGAGGTCAGGGCGACGGATGCCGCGGGCTCGAGCACGAGCATCCGCGTCTCTTTCGCGAGTGCGGCGAGCACCGTTGTCGACGCGAGATCTGCCACCTCGGGGATCCACGGTCGGATCGACTGCTTGCTCGCTTCCCGAACGATCGCGGTCCAGCGGTCGTGGCCCTTGCGAGCCTTCGTGCCCTCCCACTTGACGATCGAGCGCTGCGCCGCCCAGGGGATGACACCGTCGACGCCCAGTTCGGCAGCCTGCTGCACGGCCTGCTCGTCACGGTCACCCTTCGCGAGAGCCTGAGCGAGCCAGATCGCGGGCGAATGCGGCGGGGGCTCTGTCACGCCCTCGACCTCGACCACGAACTCGGCCGGTGCTGCGGAAACGACGGATCCCGTCACGATGAGTCCCGCCCCGTTGCCGATCGCGATGGATTCGCCCACGGCGATCCGGCTCACCGTCACGGCGTGCCGCGCCTCCTGCCCGGTCACGGAAACTCGCGAGCCGATGCTCGCCGACGCGAGGTCGTCGCTCAGGTAGAAATGCGCCACGGCCCCACTCTTTCAGATCCGACCGCATCGTCGGAAACTCAGGACTTCGGTAACGGTGTCGACTTCCGTGCGCGGTGGCCACGGGGATCGCGCGATGCGGCGCATACCGAAGTCCTGAGTTTCCGAAGAAGGCGGCGTGATCGCCGGCCGATTGGACGTCAGATGTTGAGGAAGCGGTCGCGCAACTTCTGGAACAGTCCCTGCTGGAAGTGCGTGAGCGAGGGTGCCGCGCCCCGGTGCGAATCCGCGAACTGCTTGATGAGATCCTGTTCCCTGTGGCTGAGCTTGGTCGGCGTCGTCACCTGCACGCCGATCTTGAGGTCGCCGCGGCCGCTTCCGCGAAGGTGGGTCACGCCGCGGTCCTTCACGGTGATGACCTCTGCGCTCTGCGTGCCCGGTCTGATGTCTACCGAGACCTCGCCATCCAGGGTCTTGAGGGTGGTCTTGGTGCCGAGGACGGCATCCGTCATCTGCACCTCGAGCGTGGCGAGCAGATCGTCGCCGTTGCGGCTGAAGACCTCATGGTGGCGAACCTTGATCTCGAGGTAGAGGTCGCCGGCGGTGCCGCCGGCCGGGCCGACCTCGCCCTGATTGGGCAGCTGCAGGCGTAGGCCGGTGTCAACGCCGGCTGGGATGTCGACCGGGATGCTGCGACGCGCGCGCACCCGGCCCTGGCCCTGGCAAGTCGGGCACGGATTCGGGATGACCGTGCCGTAGCCGCGACAGGTGCCGCAGGGGCTCGAGGTCATCACGTTGCCGAGGAGGCTGCGCACGGTCCGCTGGATCTGGCCGCTGCCGTGACAGATATCGCAGGTGACCGGTTGCGTGCCCGGTGCACAGCACGATCCGTTGCAGGTCTCGCACAGGATCGCCGTGTCGACCTCTACCTCGCGCTTCGTGCCGAAGATGATCTCGTCGAGATCCACCTCGACGCGCACCAGGGCGTCCTGGCCGCGCTCGCGTCGAGAACGGGGGCCACGGCTCTGCCCGCCGCCGAAGAAGGTCTCGAAAATGTCGCCGAAGCCGCCGAAGTTACCTGACGCGCCGCCGAATCCCGCCTGCGGACCGAGGTCGTACTGCTGCCGTTGCTGGGGGTCGGAGAGCACGTCATAGGCGTGCGTCACCAGCTTGAACTGTTCGGATGCCTCTGCTCCGGGGTTCACATCGGGATGCAGCTCACGAGCCAGACGCCGGTACGCCTTCTTGATCTCATCCGTCGTCGCGCTGCGCTCGACGCCGAGTACTTCATAGTGGTCAGCCAAATTCATCCTTTTTCCAGCTGCGCTCGCCAGCGGCCCTCGGCCGCCGGCGCAGCGATGTCAGTCCTCGCCGAGCAGGCGAGACAGGTATCGTGCGACGGCGCGCACGGCGGCGATATTGTTCGAATAGTCCATTCGTGTCGGCCCGATGACGCCGAGGCGAGAAACCTCGCTGCCGGATGCCGTGTAGCCGGTTGCGAGAACCGAGGTCTCCCCGAGACCGAAGGAGGCGTTCTCGCTGCCGATGCTCACCGAGAAACCGTTCTGATCCGGCTCCATCTCGCCGAAGAGCCGCAGCAGGGTCACCTGTTCTTCCAGGGCCTCGAGCACGGGGTAGATACTGCCGGAGAAATCCTCTTCCGTGCGCACCAGGTTGGCTGCGCCTGCCATGACCAGCTTGTCCTGGCGATTCGCCAGCACCTGGTCGATCAGCGCCGTCGTGACCTTTTTCACTGCCACGGCCTGCTCCGCCGCGAACTGGTCCGCGATCGAGACGAGGCGTTCCGCCGCTTCGGCAAGCGCAAGACCGCCGATAGAGGAATTGAGTTTCGTCCGCAACTGACCGAGAAATTCGTCGTCGAGCCCCGGGGCGACATCGATGAGTCGCTGCTCGACCCGGCCGGCGTCGGTGATCAGCACCGTCATCATCCGGGTGTCCGTGAGTCTGACGAGTTCGACGTGGCGAACGCGTGAACGGGTGAGCGAGGGATACTGCACGAGAGCGACCTGGTGGGTGAGCTGCGAAAGCAGCCGCACGGTACGACCGAGGACCTCGTCGAGGTCGGCGGACTGTCCGAGAAACGTCTCGATAGCGGTGCGCTGCGCCGCCGTGAGAGGCCGCAGGTCGGCGAGACGGTTGACGAAAACACGGTACCCCTTGTCGGTGGGGATGCGTCCCGATGAGGTGTGCGGCGCCGCGATCAGCTCCTCCTCCTCGAGGAGAGCCATGTCGTTTCGGATCGTCGCGGCTGATACCCCGAAGGAATGGCGATCGACGATCGACTTCGACCCGACCGGCTCCCTGGAGGCGACGTAGTCCTGCACGATGACGCGAAGGACATCAAGGCCGCGCTCAGAGACCATCCGCCATCACCTCCGGTCTTGGCACTCGGGACTTACGACTGCTAATTGTACCGTCACACACAGTAAGGAGGGCATTGCACGCGAGGGGAATGGAGCAGTACCTTATGCACAAGCTTGTCGACCGCCCACTATCGGGGGGCAGCATGCGTGCCCGAGTTCTTTCCTCTCGGCAGGACCGAATCGCCCATCTGAAAGGCAACGCACATGACTGATCCAACACCGCAGGCCGCGGCACCTCAGCCCGCAGCTCCGCTCAGCGAAACGGATGACAAGCTCTGGGCCTCGCTCGCTCACTTCCTCAACATCATCCTGCTCATCCCTGCGCTCATCATCTATCTGGTCTTCGGTCCGCGCGGGGCGCGCACAAAGGTCGAGGGCAAGGAAGCCCTGAACTGGACGATCAATGTGACAGGCGCCCTCATCATCCTGTTCATCCTGCAGATCATCTTCGGATTCATTCCGTTCGTCGGCTGGATTATCGCCCTGCTGGCGGGGCTCGTGTACTGGGCGGTCATCATCGTCAACATCATCTTCGCGATCCTCGGTGGTGTGCGGGTCAACGCCGGCGGCAGCTACCGCTATCCGATCAACATCCGCTGGATCAAGTAGTCCGCATCGCCTGTCGCAGAAGCCCGAGAACACCGTTCCCGGGCTTCTTGCTTTAATGGCCTCATGTCTGAAACCACGCCACCACCCGCCAGCCCCTACCAGACCGTGCGTCCCCTGAGCCCGAGCGACGAGAAGCTGTGGGCGACGCTCATCCATCTCGGCGGCATCTTCCTGCACTTCCTCCCGGCGCTCGTCGGCTACCTGCTACTCAAGGATCGCGGGCCGTTTGTGCGCGACCACACGAAGAACGCGCTCAACTTCCAGCTGACCGTGCTCCTGGGGAACATCGTCGGCATCTTCACGAGCTGGTTCTTCGTCGGGTTGCTCGTGCTGCTGGCGGTCGCTGTGGTCAACATCGTGTTCTGCATCATCGCGGCGGTTGCGGCCAATCGCGGTCAGGTCTACGTCTACCCGCTCGCCATTCGGTTCATCGCCGGATAGCACCGTCACGCACCCAGCAGGCGCCTCACCACGGCGTCCGCCAGGAGTCGGCCGCGAAGCGTCAGCTCGATCGTGCCGTGAAGGGCGGCGGCTCCATCGACGAGACCATCCGCAATGAGACCGGCGACTGCGGTTCGCGAGCCCGCGGTGAGCTCCGCCAGAGCCAGCCCCTCACGGATTCGCGTGCGCAGGAGAACGCGCTCGACCCGCCGCGTCTCCTCGTCGAGGGTCTCGCGGCCCGCCGCTGGGGACTGTCCCGCGAGGATCCGCTCGGCGTACGCGGCCGGATGCTTCACGTTCCACCAGCGAACGCCGCCGACGTGGCTGTGCGCGCCCGGACCGATCCCCCACCAGTCGTGCCCCTGCCAGTACGCGAGATTGTGCCGCGAGGCGAACTCCTCCGAGCGGGCCCAGTTGCTCACTTCGTACCAGCGGTAGCCTGCGCCGCCGAGCATCTCGTCGGCGAGCTCGTACATGTCGGCCTGCAGGTCCTCGTCAGGCGCGGCGACGTCGCCGCGCCTGATCTGGCGCGCGAGCTTGGTGCCGTCTTCGACGATGAGCGAGTACGCAGAAAGGTGATCGGGCTCCTGGGCGAGCGCCTGCTCGAGCGAAACGCGCCAGTCCGCGAGCGACTCCCCCGGTGTTCCGTAGATGAGGTCGAGGCTCACCTGGAGTCCGGCCGCGCGCGCCCATTCGACCACGAGCGGGATGCGCTCGGGGTCATGCGTCCGTTCGAGCGTGGCGAGCACGTGCGGCACCGCGGACTGCATGCCGAACGAGACGCGCGTGAAACCCGCATCGGCAAGAGACTGCAGGTACGCGGAATCTACTGAATCCGGATTGGCTTCTGTGGTGACCTCAGCTCCGTCGACGAGACCCCACGTGCGGACGACGGAGGCGAGCATGTCCGCGAGGTCGGTGACGGGAAGCATCGTCGGGGTGCCTCCCCCGAGGAAAACCGTGGAGGCGGCGCGCGACGGCAGGCCCGCCCGCTCGAGCACAGAGTGCGCCATCGCCACCTCGGCGATCGCCTGGCCTGCGTAGTCCGTGCGCTTCGCGCCTCGCAGTTCGTCGGCCGTGTAGGTGTTGAAGTCGCAGTAGCCACAGCGCACGCGACAGAAGGGCACATGGAGGTAGACCCCGAAATTGCGGTCCTCTGCTCCCGCCACGACCGACCGGGGAAGCAGTCCGTCGAGCGGGGCGGGATCGGCGATGGGAAGGGCGCTTGGCATGACCTCTCGATTCTCCCAGACTCGGCTGCACGCCGCCCCTTCGGAAATTCAGGAGATCGGGTGCGGAGGCGTTGTCGCAGGCCCGCGGATGCAGCCACGCTGTGCACGCCGACGACCGGTTTCCTGAATTTCCGTTATTGCGTCGCTGAGAGCGCACGCGCTTGCGACCCCCGGGCGGATGCTGCGGCTCGCCTGTGCCAGCATGGGACGGTGAGCGACACCGAACTCGACCCCCGCCCGCATGCACTCTGGGATGTGGACGGCACACTGCTGCGGAACGGAATCAACGCAGGCGGTCTCTACGGCGAAGCAATCGAGCTGGCGATCGGGCGTCCGCTGGAGAATGCCGTGCCCCGCGTGCACGGCAAGACCGACGGCCAGATCATCTGGGAGGCGCTCGCCGCGAACGGGCTCCCGCGAGACCTGCATGCGCTTGCCTCCAGCCAGCTGGATCGGCTGTCACTCGAGCGACACCTCGGAGGCAGCCGGCGCGAGATCGCACCGGGCATCGTGGACGCGCTTCAGGCGTTCGCCGACCGTGGCATCGTCAACGCCCTGCTCACGGGCAACTCCGCCAATCGCACGCGCTACAAGCTGGAGGGTGCGGGCCTCGACGCAGAGTTCTTCGACTGGCGGCACTCCTACTTCGGCGACATCGCCCCGCTCCGCGCAGAGATCACGCTCCGCGCAGCCGCGGAGCTCGAGCGCCACGCTCTCGTGATTATCGGCGACACGCCGGGTGACGGAGCCGGGGCGGATGCCGCAGGCATTCCGTTCATCGCGGTGGCGACTGGCCACTATTCCGTCGCAGAACTCCGCGAGACGAGTGCGCTGCTCGTGGTCGAGGACCTCGCCCGCGGGCTGCCAGAGGTGCTCGCCGCCCTCACCGAGCTATCCGGTCTCGACCGGGCCTGACAGCGAACGGAAATACCGCTTCGTGAAGAAGGCCTGCGACATCCGGAGCACCGGATAGACCATCCACCAGAAGGCGTTCGCCGGGCGAGAAAAGGAGCGGATTTCGAGCCAGACCGATCCGTCATCCGTCTGTTCGACGATGAACGCCTCTTCGCCGCTCTCCGGATGTCCGGCGAGCGTCCCGTACGCGAAGCCCTTTCGGCGCGCCTCGTCCACCACGTAGACGACCCGTGCCGGGGCGATCACCCGAAACGGCCCGAAGGGGATCCGCAATCGGGCCGTGTCGCCGGGAACGACGAAGGCCGCGCCATCCGGACCGAACACGGTTTCGTCGTTGTTCGCCGTGGTCGCTCCGCCAACGGGGATGCCACCCTCGTCGAAGGCCACTGGCACGTAGGTCTGGTCGGTGACCGCCGCCGGCGCGTCCGCGAGGTCGATCGTGAAACCGCTGTTGCGCTGGATGCCCCACGTAAGCAGCTCAGTCCAGGCGTAATCCCAGCGTGCGTCGCCGTGACCGATTCGTGTGCGTCGCTCGAAGGGACGATAGCCGGGCGGCGGATGGACAGCGAGGTCCGGGGACTTCGTCGCGCCCACGGCCGCGTAGCTCACCGGTCGCTGCCAGAGCGGAAGCCGCCTCGACATCTAGCTCTCCTCGGGTCGCGGCGGGCGACGGACGAAACCGCGCATCCCTCCACTGTAGGTGCTGCCGGAAGCCGAAGGTTTCCCTCGGCGCCTCTACTTGGCCTTCTTGACCTCGGTGTCACCGGACAGCGCGGCGATGAACGCCTCCTGCGGAACCTCGACGCGACCCACCATCTTCATGCGCTTCTTGCCCTCCTTCTGCTTCTCGAGGAGCTTGCGCTTGCGGGTAATGTCGCCGCCGTAGCATTTGGCGAGAACGTCCTTGCGCATCGCGCTGATCGATTCGCGAGCGATGATCCGCGCGCCGATGGCGGCCTGGATCGGCACCTCGAATTGCTGGCGTGGAATGAGCTTCTTGAGACGCTCCGTCATGAGCACGCCGTAGGCGTATGCCTTGTCGCGATGCACGATCGCGCTGAATGCGTCCACGGCCTCGCCCTGCAGCAGGATGTCGACCTTCACGAGGTCGGCCTCCTGCTCGCCGATGGGCTCGTAGTCCAGCGACGCGTAGCCCTGCGTTCGGCTCTTGAGGTGATCGAAGAAGTCGAAGACTATTTCGCCGAGCGGCATCGTGTAGTGCAGCTCGACCCGGTCCTCTCCGACATATTCCATGCCCTGCATCGTTCCGCGACGACCCTGACACAGCTCCATCACGGTACCGACATAATCTTTGGGCGTGAGGATGGATGCCTTGACGATCGGCTCCGACACACTCGCGATCTTGCCGCCGGGGAACTCGCTCGGATTGGTGACGATCGTGCGCTTCTTGTCATCCGTCGTGACCTCGTAGATCACGGATGGAGCGGTCGCGATGAGGTCAAGGCCGAATTCGCGTTCGAGCCGCTCCGTCACGATCTCGAGGTGCAGAAGTCCGAGGAACCCGCAGCGAAATCCAAACCCCAGGGCGACAGAAGTCTCTGGCTCGTAGACCAGCGCGGCGTCGCTGAGCTTGAGCTTGTCTAGCGCTTCGCGGAGCACAGGGTAGTCGGAACCGTCGATGGGATAGAGACCGGAAAACACCATCGGCTTCGGCTCCGAGTAGCCCTTGAGCGCCACGGTCGCCGGTTTGGCGAAGCTGGTGACGGTATCGCCGACTTTGCTGAGCCGCACATCCTTCACGCCGGTGATGAGGTAGCCGACCTCCCCGACGCCGAGGCCCTTGGTGGGGGTCGGCTCTGGCGCACTCACGCCGATCTCGAGCAGCTCGTGGGTGCTCTTCGTGCTCATCATCATGACCTTTTCGCGCGGCGTCATCGAGCCGTCGATCATTCGCACATAGGTGATGACTCCGCGATAGGCGTCGTAGACGGAGTCGAAGATCATCGCGCGCGCGGGCGCCTTCGGATCGCCGACTGGCGCCGGGATGAGCTGCGTGACGCGATCGAGCAGCTCTTCGACGCCCGCGCCGGTCTTGCCGGAAACGCGCAGCACATCCTCCGGCTTGCCACCGATGAGGCCCGCGAGTTCCTTCGCGTACTTCTCCGGATCGGCCGCGGGCAGATCGATCTTGTTGAGCACCGGGATGATCGTGAGGTCGTTATCGAGGGCGAGGTAGAGGTTGGCGAGGGTCTGGGCTTCGATCCCCTGCGCGGCGTCGACCAGGAGAATCGCGCCCTCACAGGCGGCGAGGCTGCGGGAGACCTCGTACGTGAAGTCCACGTGGCCGGGGGTGTCGATCATGTTGAGGGCGTAGATCTCCGAGGCGCCGGTTGCCGAGTTCGTCGAAGCCCACGGCATCCGGACGGCCTGGCTCTTGATGGTGATGCCGCGCTCACGCTCGATGTCCATGCGGTCGAGGTACTGAGCCCGCATGTCGCGGTCGCTCACCACGCCGGTCATCTGCAGCATGCGGTCGGCGAGGGTCGACTTCCCGTGGTCGATGTGCGCGATGATGCAGAAGTTGCGGATGAAGGCGGGGTCGGTCGACGCCGGCTCGAGGGCCTTCAGTGCTTTGGGGCTCACGCGTTCCTCATGGATGTCGTATTGGGATCGGACAATTCTCCCACGCCGGAGCGCCGCGGTTCTCCGGAGTTGCGCGCCAGGGGCGCCGTGCTCGCTGATCCAGAACGTCGACGTCTCACGACAATTCGGAACATGCCATCGCGCCTCATGCTTTAATGCATTAGTGACGATTTGTTTACAAATATTCGGATGATCTCGTTGGGTGGCGGGGCAGCGCGCGGTTCTGCCGGGTGGCAGCGCCATGAGGCGTGGACGACAGGGGGTAAGCGTGGGGAAGCGCACGACGGGTCACGAGAGACGGCTGAGGAGAGGGCTCTTCGCCTTTCTCGATCGGGCGACTGACGTCGTCTCTGTCGTGGACAACTACCGGGACGGGAGCGTGACGATAGCGGTCCTCGACGGCCGGGGCAGAATGAGGGAGTTTGCGCCGACGGCGCTCGTGGCGACCGATCGGCATCGAGTCTGGCTGGTGCAGATTCACGGTGCCGACACGAGCGACCTTCCGAGGATCCGTGAGAGCATTCGTCTCTGGTGCCAGAGCCGAACGCTCGGCGACACGCTCGGCCGAACGTTCCGCCCCCTTCTTCTCGACGGCGGTCACCTGCCCGTGCGGGACTCGTTGGCGAGCTTCGAAGAGTTCGCCGCCGAGACCGCGGGGCACTACCAGCGCTAGGGCAGCCGACGCAAACCCTCGAGGAGATCCTCCTGGCGCGCGGCGAGGCAGATCCTGATCCAGCCTTCCCCGGAGCGGCCGAATGCACTGCCGGGCGCGACCGCGACCCGCTGATGCAGGAGGAAGCGCTCCGCCCAGCCCGCGACATCCCCGCCCGAGGCGTGATGCACGTCCACCCAGAGATAGAACGCGCCGCCCGGACGCAGATAACGGATGCCCCGCTCGTCGAGCAGCGCGCATGCCGCCTCGAGATTAAGGCGATAGTGCTCACGCGAGTCGGCCACGTGCCGATGATCGCCCGTTATCGCCGCGATTGCCGCGTACTGGCCGGGCATGCTGACGCAGCTGATGGCCGCCTCCTGCACCGTGCGCATGATCGCCGTGAGTCCCGGCGGGGTCACGAGGTAGCCAACCCGGACGCCCGTCATCGCATAGGTCTTCGACAGCGAGAAGACGCTGAACACTCGGTGGTCCTCGTCCAAGCTGGCAATGCTGCAGTGCGGCTGACCGTAGGTGAAGTATTCGTAGACCTCGTCGCTGATCACCCAGAGGTCGTGGCGCTTTGCGAAAGCGAGGAGACCCTTCAGCTGAGCGCTATCGAGCACTGTGCCCAGCGGGTTCGAGGGCGAATTCACGATGATCACACGCGTGCGGTCGGTGACGAGGCGCTCGAGTTCCGAGAGGTCAGGGGCGAAGCCATGTTCCGGACGCAGCGTATACGGCACCGGCTCGACCTCGAGCATTCGCGCGTTCATGGTGAAGGTCGTGTATCCGGGGTCCGGAACGAGCACCTCGTCGCCCGCCGCCAGCAGCAGCCGCATCGCCTGATGGAGACCCTGGGTGGCACCCATTGTCACCCAGACCTGTTCGACATCCACGTGCATTCGATTCTGGATGGCGAGCTTCTCGACGATCGCCGCGCGAAGCGGAGGGATGCCGCCATTGGCCGAATAGTTCGTGAGGTCATCGCGCCAGGCCTGCGCCCCCGCGGCGAGAATATGAGGCGCGACGGGCCGGTCCGGCTCCCCCACCCCGAGGGAGATGACGTCGTCGAGCTCAACAGCTACCTCGTAGATCCTTCGGATGCCCGATGCCGGTACCGAGGGAATGTGATGGGCGAGCGAGGGCATGGTTTCAGGCTATCGGCCGAGACCGTTCCGAACCACCGAGCGAGCAGATTGCCCGATTCGACCGCCAACTGGTAATGTTGCCTGTTGGCTTGCGTGCCGCCTCCCTCGAGGCCCGGCGCGATTCGCGGCCGAGAGTCGGAACAGAAAGACTCTCCTCCTCGGCTGCCCAGAACTCATCCGGACAAACAAGAAAGTAACAACGTGGCAAATATCAAGTCGCAGATCAAGCGCATCGGCACGAACAAGAAGTCGCAGGACCGCAACAAGGCCGTGAAGAGCGAGGTCAAGACCGCGGTGCGGGCGACCCGCGAGGCGATCGCCTCCGGCGACGCAGCGAAAGCCGCCGTTGCCCTCAAGTTCGCCGCCAAGAAGCTCGACAAGGCCGCCAGCAAGGGTGTTATCCACAAGAACCAGGCAGCCAACAAGAAGTCGGCCATTGCCAAGCAGGTTGCCGCTCTCTAGTCTGAACTGATCGAAACCCCCGTCTTCCTGAAGGCGGGGGTTCTTTCGTTAAGGGGATCCGCACATCACCGCACGAACACGACGCTCGCGAGCCCGGTGGCGCAGGAGAGCAGTGCAACGGCGGTCGCGATGACGATGGATGCCGTCGCCGGCGCGGTCGGGCCAGTCGCGGCCATGAGACGCCGCTGCCGCCACGCGCCGTACAGCATTGCCGCGGCTGACGCGAGCAGAAGGGCCACCCCGGCCACGACGAAGGGCGCCTGTGCGCTCATCCAGCCGCTGCGGAGCGCGAGCAGGCCGTTGACGAGAACGGCTAGGCCTGTTCGGTTCCAGGCGAGGGCCGTACGTTCGGCCTGCAACCCGGGTACCGCCAAACCGGGTACCGCAGACGCACCACCGCTCTCGTTCATCGATGGTTACCGCACGATCAGCAGCACCGCGATGGTCGCTGCAACGAGAAGCGCGACCACTGACACGATGGGTAGTGCCAGCGTGCCCGGCAGCGGCTTCCGTTGGCGCATGGCTATTTCGTTCGCGCGCCAACGCAGGTAGGCGAGCCCGCTGAGGCCGGCGCCGAGGAGCGCGAGCACGACGGCAAGAATCACCAGCACGAAGTGGGGCCCGAGCTTCGTTGAGAACTGATCGAGCAATACGCCACCGGCCAGCACCGCGAGAGCAGTGCGGATCCAGGCCAGGAAGGTTCGCTCGTTGGCAAGCGAGAACCGGTAATCCGGTTCTTCGCCGCCCTGGCGCCATCGTGATTCGCGCATGTGCAACCCTCGTTCGTTCGTGTCGTCAAGCCTCGCCGCGAGCACTGATCACGCCGATCATGCGCTCGAGCGCAAAAACGGGGTCGCGACCAGCGCCCTTGATCGCGGCATCCGTCTCGGCCAGAAGCTCGATGCAGCGGCCGAGACCGACGTCGCTCCAGCCCTGCAGGTCGCGACGCGCGCGGTCTACCTGCCACGGCGCAAGCCCGAATTGCTGGGCGAGCTGACCGGATGCGCCGCGCGATCCCGAGATCTTGGCCATGGTGCGCAGCTTGCTCGCAAACGCGGCGACGATGGGAACGGGATCCGCGCCCGAGTTGAGCGCATGCCTCAGCAGGATCAGGGACTCGCCGTGGCGGCCGGCGATCGCGATATCGGCTACGCGGAAGGCGTTCGTCTCCACACGCCCCGAGTAGTACTTCTCCACGGTGGCCTCCGTGATCTCCTCGCTCGCATCGGCGAGCAACTGCTGGCAGGCCGCCGCGAGTTCCGCTAGATCGTCGGAGAACGCCGAGGCCAGTGCGCGCAGCGCGCCGCTCGTGATCCGTCGCCCTTCGATCGAAAACTCGGCGGCGGCGAAGTCGAGCTTCTCCGCCTCCTTCTTGAGTTCTGCGCAGACGATCTCGATGCCGCTGCCGAGTCCGCCACGGATGGCGTCGAGCAGCCTCTTGCCCCGAACTCCCCCCGCGTGCCTCAGCACGAGATAGGTGTCGTCGGCGGGCGCCTCGAGGTAGGCGAGAGTCTCGGCGATGAAGGCATCCGTGCACTTCTCGACTCCGGTCACCCGAATCAGGCGCGGTTCGCCGAAGAGGGACGGGCTGGCAAGGGTGATGAGCTCCCCCGGGCCGTAGGCGTCGGCCTCCAGATCGCTGATCTCAAGGCTCGGATCTTCCGCCTTCAGGATGTCGCGCAGCATCCGAATCGCTCGTTCGGCGAGGAAATCCTCGGTGCCGGAGACGAGCACGACGCGCGCAGGACGCACCTTCGACCAGTCGAGTTGCGGGATCGCGGCGGTCCTCGGCGCAGCCTTGCCTGCCACGGAACTCCTTCAGCGTCGCTCGTACGAATCCGGTCTCAGTTTATTGGTCGCCACCGTCTTGTTGGTCGCCACCGTCACCGGCGACTGCCCGCTCGGTCCAGACGCTGACGCCGCCCTCCGCCGCCGGCGAGACCAGGATCATGCCCTGTAGATCCGTGCGCGGCGCGAGCGTACCGGAACCGGCGAGCATTCCCAGTAGCTTGTCGGTCGGATGCCCGTAGCCGTTGTCGATTCCGACGCTGACGAGACCGACGGATGCCGCGAGCTTCGAGTACAACCGCTCGTTCTGGTCAGCCGAGCCGTGGTGCGCAACTTTGACGACATCCACGCGCCCGATGCGGTTGGCCGCCGTCATCAGCGCCTGCGGACGATTGCCGAGGTCGCCGAGGAAGATCGCGCTCAGGCAACCCGACGCGCACCGACCGATTCCGCTGAACCGCACCGTCACGCTCGCGTCGTTGCCCGCATCGACGGACCCCAGCCGAGCGCGCGGCCAGAGTACCTCCCAGCGGAACTCGCCGAGGCCTCCGGTCAGTCCCCTGCTCACCTGTCGCACGGCGGCTCCGGATTCCGAGAGTTGGCTCGCCAGTCGCTCGTCGTTTCGGTCAGCTGCCGGTCCGATCATGGCGCGGTCTACGCGGCCGAGGATCGCTGGGGTTCCGCCGACATGGTCGAGGTCGTAATGACTCAGGATGAGAAGGTCGATGCGGTCGATACCGAGCGTGCCGAGGCATCCGGAAAGCAGGTCGGGATCAGGACCCGTGTCGATGAGCGCGACCTGTCCGCCGCTTCGAACGAGCACCGCATCGCCCTGACCGACGTCGCAGGCAGCGATCTGCCAGTCGCCGGGACGGGAGAGCTTGCCGCGAACGCTCTCACCGGCGACGACCCCGAGGTAGGTGACGAGCGCGACGGCGAGCCCGGCGGCCGCCAGGAGCCTCGGCTTCCCTCGGTGAAAGGTCGCGATGAGGCCCAGCGCGATCACGAACGCCGCGAGCATGACACCGAGCGGTCCGCCTGGCCAAGGGATGCTGCTTCCCAGCAGATCTGCAAGGAATCTCGCGACCGCGGCGATCCACGACGCCGGCAGCCAGGCGATTTGCGCGATCACCTGACCGACGGCAGGCACGACCGGCAGCAGGATGCACGCCACCAGTCCGAGGACCGTGGCGAGAGGCGCCGCGGGTCCGGCAAGCACATTTGCGAGCACGCCGAACGTCGGGATGCTCGGATTGAGCAGGATGAGCACCGGCTGGCAGGCCGCCTGAGCGGCGATGGGGATTGCAAGGACCGCCGCGAGTCCCGTCGGCAGCCATCGACTGAGAACGGTCGCGAAGGGTCCCGCCAACGTCAGCAGACCCGCGGTCGCCAGCACCGACAGCACGAAACCGTAGCTCCGGGCGAGCCACGGGTCGATGGCGAGGAGGAGGAGCACTGCCGTGGCCAGGATCGGGACACCCCTCACCGGTCTTCCGCTCGCCGTCGCGCCAAGCACCAGCGTCGCCATGACCGCCGCTCTGAGCACGCTCGGCTCGGGGGTGACGAGCACGACAAAGCCGAGCAGGACGGCGACGGATGCCCCGATCCGCAGTCCGCGTGGCACGCCGAGCGCCGAACCCACCACCATGATCAGGGCGATCACGACGGCGCAGTTCGCGCCGGATACCGCGGTCAGGTGGCTCAGCGAGGTCGCCTTCATCGCGGCGTCGAGCGGCTTTCCCACTGCGCTCGTGTCGCCGATGGCGAGACCGGGCAGAAGCTGGCCGCCCTCGCCGGGCAGAGCGGACGCGGCATCCCGGAAACTCGCGCGGAGCCCGTTGGCCCAGGCGAGGTACCACGGCGGATCGGCGGTCGATTTCGGCGAGTTCGACGCGAAGAGCAGGAAGCCGACGTCGTCGTCGGAGGATGCAGCCGTCAGTGTCCCACCCAGCTGCAGCGTCGCCCCGATGCCGACCTCCCGCGAGATCGGCGATGCGAACACCAGCACGGGGATATTCGCTGGCTGTGATCGAGCGCCCACAGAGATCGCGCTGAGCGTCGCGGTGAACCGCTCAGTGCCGGGATGCAGGGTCTCCGCGGTGATCGCGGTGGCGGTCACGTACCGGCCAGCCGATGCCGCCTCGACCAGCGACTCGGGCTGCCGCTGAGGTGCCCGCGCCGCAGCGATCGTCACCAGAAGTGCGGATGCCGCCATGCACAGCGCGATCCCGACCAGCAGCCCGCGCCGTTGTCGCATCGCCGCAACGAAGGCACAACAGCTGAGGGAGATCGTCGCCGCCCAGGCCGCGATCGCAACAACAGGCAGCACCTCGGGGAATGCGAGGAGGGAGGCGATGGCGGCCCACGCGACCGCAACGGGGACGGCGAGACGGAGGTCGACGATCATATCGTCACGAGGTCTCTGAGTTGCTCGAAGGTCTTCTCCCCGACACCGCTCACGCTCATCAGGTCTTCGATGGCGGTGAAGCGCCCGTTGGTTCTGCGCCAATCGACGATTCGCTTGGCCATCGCGGGACCGACTCTTGGGAGAGACTCGAGGGCTGCTTCATCCGCGGTATTGATATTGACTTTGCCGCTGACTCCAGCGCCGCCGCCGGATACGACGGGAGGCGCCTCACCGATGTTCGGGACAAAGATCTGCTCTCCGTCGACGATCAGCCGCGCGAGGTTGAGCTTGGATTGGTCGGCCGTTGCCACGAAGCCCCCGGCGGCGGCGACCGCATCGACGGCACGATCGCCCTCGCTCAGCAGATACAGCCCCGGCCGCGTCACCGCACCATGGATGTGGACAAACAGGCCGGAGCCCGATGCCTCGGTGGGCACAACGCTCGGAGTCGGTGCCGAAGCGCCCACCGTTGTCCCATGCGAACCGATGGCGCTGACCAGCACGGCGACTCCCAGGCCGACCAACACGAGCACGACGGTCGCACCCAGCCCGACCCTGAGTCGAGTGCGACGGGGCGCTACGATCTGGTCGGGCGGTTCCATGCCGGAAGAGTAGGCAGCCGCGCTCATCCGCCGAACGGAAACTCCGGAAGGTGGGGACGGCTTCGGCGCGGCCGCCCGCCCGTGGACTAGAGCTGGGGCTTGGTGGCGATGTTCACGATGCGCGGGGCGCGCACGATCACGTTGACGATCGTGCGCTCGCCGATCGCCTTCGTGACCGACGCGGACGCCATCGCGAGCTTCTCGAGTTCGCCAGGTTCGATTTTGGGGTTGACTTCGACTCGATCACGCACCTTGCCATCGACCTGGATCACCGCCGTCACGGCGCTTTCCACCAGCAGGGTGGGGTCTGCCTTGCGCCAGCCGTACAGGGCGATCGTCGCCGGGTACCCGAGCGTCTCCCACATCTCCTCGGCCGTGTACGGCGCGAACAGCGACAATCCGAGGGCCACCGTCTCCGTCGCCTCGCGCACCGCCGCATCCGCGCCGCCCGCCCCTGAGTCGATGACCTTACGGGTGGCGTTCACGAGCTCCATGAGGCGCGCCACGACGACGTTGAACTTGAAAGCCTCGATGAGCCCCGGCGCCTCGGCGAGGAATCGGTGGGTCACCCGCCTGAGATTGTCGTCGCCGGTTCTCCACTCGATCTCGGGAGGGCTCGTGACATCCTGCGCGAGCCGCCACGCCCTGGCGAGGAACTTCGCGGATCCCGCCGGTGAGACATGGGCCCAGTCGATGTCGTCCTCCGGCGGTCCGGCGAACGCCATGGTGAGCCGTACCGCATCTACACCGTGCTCATCCAGCTGATCGGAGAGCCTCACGATATTGCCCTTGGACTTGGACATCGCCGAACCGTCCATGAGCACCATGCCCTGGTTGAGGAGAGCGCTGAACGGCTCGGTGAAGGACACGTAACCGAGGTCGAAGAGCACCTTGGTGATGAATCGCGCATAGAGCAGGTGCAGGATGGCGTGGGTGACTCCACCGACGTACTGGTCGACCGGCGCCCACTTGTCGACCTCGACAGGGTCGAATGCCCGAGTGTCATCGTGCGGGTCCATGAAACGCAGGAAGTACCAGGAGCTGTCGACGAAGGTGTCCATGGTGTCGGGATCGCGGCGCATCCTGGTACCGTCCGGCAGCGTCACATTGACCCAGTCCTCGGCCGCTCCGAGCGGGGATTGCCCGCGGGGCTGCAGATCGAGACCCTCGGTCGGCGGAAGCACGATCGGAAGCTCGTCCTCCGATACGGGAATCAGCTCGCCGTTTTCGCCATGCAGGATCGGGATGGGCGTGCCCCAGTAGCGCTGACGGGAGATCAGCCAGTCGCGCAATCGATAGTTTCGCGCGGAGCGACCGTTACCCGCGGCCTCCAGCTGCTCGACGATTCGCTTGATCGCGTTGGACTTGCTCAACCCATCGAGCGGGCCGGAATTGATCAGTCGACCGTCGCCCGTCAGCGCCATTCCGGTGGCCATCGGATCGAGCGGAGGGAGCTCGTCGGGCAGTTCGCCGTTGACGATGATCGGGATCGCGCCGGTGACGGCGGCATTCGTGTCGACGACGACCCGCACCGGGAGGTCGAACCTGCGAGCGAAATCGAGATCACGCTGGTCGTGGGCGGGCACCGCCATCACGGCGCCGTGACCGTAGTCGGCGAGCACGTAATCGGCCGCCCAGATCGGCATGCGCTCGCCGTTCACCGGATTGACCGCGTGGCGTCCGAGGAAGACGCCCGTCTTCTCGCGACCAGCGTCCTGCCGTTCGATCTCGGACGTCTTCTGCACCTGGGTGAGGTACCCGCTGAAAACGGCCTTCACGTCATCCGGAGCTGTTTCGACCAGCTCCGCCGCGAGGTCGGAATCGGGAGCGACGACCATGAAGGTCGCGCCGTAGAGCGTGTCGGGCCGCGTGGTGAACACCGTGACCTTTTCGGTGCGGCCCTCGATCTCGAAATCGACGTCGGCGCCGATCGAGCGCCCGATCCAATTGCGTTGCATGGCGAGCACCTTGGCCGGCCACGAGCCCTCGAGCTGGTTGAGGTCGTCGAGCAGCCGATCCGCGTATTCGGTGATCTTGAAGTACCACTGGGTGAGCTTCTTCTTCACGACCATTGCGCCGGAGCGCTCCGAGGTCCCGTCCGGGAGCACCTGTTCGTTGGCCAGGACAGTCTGGTCGACCGGATCCCAGTTGACCCAGCTCTCCTTGCGGTAGGCCAGGCCCTTCTCGTAGAGCTTGAGGAACAGCCACTGGTTCCACTTGTAATACTCGGGATCGCTCGTGTGCAGCTCGCGGTCCCAGTCGAAGGATGCCGCGTACCGCTTCATCGACTCCTTCTGCTGGTCGATGTTGGCGTAGGTCCACTCGCGCGGGTCGACCCCGCGCTTGATCGCCGCGTTTTCGGCCGGAAGGCCGAAGGAATCCCAGCCGATCGGGTGCAGAACGTTGAAACCCTGCTGACGCCAATACCGCGCGATCACATCCCCGAGCGCATATGCCTCCGCGTGCCCCATGTGCAGGTCGCCCGACGGGTAAGGAAACATGTCGAGAATGTACTTGCGAGGTCGCTTGTCGTTCGGATCGTTCGTACGGAACGGCTGAAGTTCGTTCCACCGGGCAAGCCACTTCTCCTGCAACCGTGCGACATCGTACTGCGGGCTCTCGGCCTCGTTGCGGTGGTCGTGTTCCAAGAAGATCTCAATTCATGACGGGATTTGACCGGATGAAGTCACGGCCAGCTACCAAGATTACCCAACCCGGCATGGGAGCCAGCGCGCCGTCGCCGTGCTTCGCTCCCGTTGCGCCCCGATTGCTGTTCATAACTCCTGCGATTCGTGCTGGGCTTGCGCGTTCCGGGCCGGTGGAAAGCCCTCTGGCGAAAATTGCAGGAGTTATGCGCAAAGCGGCACGGAGGTCACCTCCCGTGTGGGACGGAGGTCACCGTACGCCGAGCACGGCGAGCAGTGCCGACGCCTTGAGGCGTACCTCCTCGAGCTCTTCCTCCGCCACCGACAGGGCGGTGATGCCGCCGCCGGAGCCGACCGTCGCGCCCTTCGCATCCAGGACGATGCTGCGGATGACCATCGCGAGGTCGATGCGGCCGTCAAGTCCGAAATACCCGAAGGCTCCCGCATACACGCCGCGAGCACGGTTTTCGAGCCGATCGAGGATCGAGACCGCGCCGTATTTCGGTGCCCCCGTCATCGAGCCGGCCGGGAAGCACGCCGCCACGGCGTCGACCCCGCTCAACCCCTCCGCCAGTCGCCCGCGGACTGTGCTCACGAGTTGATGCACCTGCGCATAGCTCTCGATCGCCAGTAGGCTCGTCACGCTCACCGACCCGACCTCGCTGACCCGGCCGATGTCGTTACGCATGAGGTCGACGATCATGAGGTTCTCCGCGCGTTCCTTGTCGCTCGATTCGAGTTCGATGGCGAGCCTCGAATCCTCCTCAGGAGTCGAGCCGCGGCGCCGGGTTCCCTTGATCGGCCTGGATTCCACGGTGCGATCGGGAGAGACCGAGAGGAACTGCTCCGGCGACGAACTCAGCAATGCCAGCCCGTCCACGACGAAGAGCGAGCCGTGGTGGGTGGGGCTGGCCTCTCGAAGCGCGAGGTAGGTCGAGAGCGGAGCCGGACGCACATCCACCCGCACTTCGTTCGTCAGGCAGATCTGGTAGGCGTCCCCTGCCACGATCGCCGCCTGGCACTCGCGGATCATGACGAGGTACTCATCGTCGCTGTAGGCCCAGACTGCGGTGGGGGCCACCGCATTCTCCACGGTGCCCCGATCGAACTCGATCGCCGTCGCGAGTCCCTCGACCATCGAGTCTCGCCAGTCGCCGAGCTCCCCCTCCCAGTCGCTCCCGAGCGCGATCAGCCGCACGGAGCGGTCGGCGTGGTCGAAAACGATCGCCCGGTCGACGAACAGCAGGGCGGCGTCCGGATACCGCGATCCGGATCGTGGTCTCGTTCCCATCGTCTGGGCGCGCAACTCATAGCCGAGCCAGCCCGCCCACCCCAGCCGGAAGCCCTCCCCTGCCCCGCCCACCACGGGTTCGAGCTCCACCCTCAAGAAATCGAGGATCTCCCCCGGTCGCGTGTCGCCGTCGACGGTGACGGTGCCATCTTCTACGGAGGATGTGACGAGCCGAGAACCGACGGCCATGAGACTCATGCCATTTTTGGCATGCACACCGGAGTCGAGCCAGACGGCACGGTGTTCCTGCGCGAAGAGGATAGCGAAGACGCGCGCGGGATCGATCCAACCCGCGAGGGGCGCTTCGAGAAGCCGGGGGCGCATAACCTAACTCTATGAGTGTGAGCGCGATCTATCGTTGGCACGGCGGCGGTCTCGAGCCGCTGGAGTACTGCGACATGTCCGACGTCTACATGGCCGCCGCGGACTCATGGCTCGTCACAGACGGCGCCGTGCTCGCGCTTGATCTGCACCGCTCGCGGTTCCTGCATGCCATCGACACGCAACGTTTCCCTGAGCTTGCGCCAGAAGCATTCTGGGATGCGGCGATCACGGCGATTCCACGCTCGGGCGACTGGTTTCCCCGCGTCGAACTGCAGCTCCGGCACGGTGCCGCGCTGCTCGTCCTGCGCTTGCGAAGCGCGCCGGAACGGACCAGGTCCCTGCGTCTCGCGACCCATCGCGGCGCAGACCCTCGCTCCTCACCCATGGTGAAGGGCCCCGACACGGAAGCCCTGCTCAGGGCGCGCACGGACGCGCAGGAGCTCGGGGCCGATGAGGCCGTGATCCTGTCTCGTGATGGCTACGTCGTCGAAGGCGCCTACAGTTCGCTGCTCTGGTGGCGAGGCGCGATTCTCTGCGCCCCTGCCCTCGACCTCGACCGCGTGGACAGCGTCACCGCCCGATCGGTGATCGCTCTCGCCACGGCGCTTGGCGTTGAGGTCTACTACGAATCCGTGACTCCCGCGGAACTGAACGGCGTCGAACTCTGGGCGCTCAGCGCGCTGCACGGCGTCCGCATCGCTACCGCGTGGGTCGACGGTCCGTCCACTGCTGAGGAACCGGGTCGGCTCGGAACATGGCGAGCGAGGCTCGATCGACTGCGGAGACCCCTTACGTGAGCGGCGCTCGGTAGGCTCGACGCGTGGATCACCTGCTCACCTGGATTCTCGATGCCGTCCGCGGCGTCGATCCCGCACTGCGCGTGCTTCTCACCGGCGTCGGAATGCTGTTCGAGACGTCGATACTCATCGGCCTCCTCGTCCCCGGGGACACCATCGTCATTGTGGCGTCCACGGCCATCTCCAACTGGCTGGAGTACGCGGCGCTGCTCGTCGCGGTGATCGGCGGAGCCCTCGCCGGGGAGAGCATCGGATTCGGACTCGGCCGCTTCTTCGGTCCTCGGATCAGGGTGAGCAGGCTTGGGCGAAAGCTGGGCGAGAACAATTGGGTGAGGGCTCAGGACTACCTCCACCGTCGCGGCGGCGTCGCGGTATTCATCTCCCGTTTCCTCCCCGTCCTGCACGCGCTGATTCCCCTCACCGTCGGCATGAGCAGGATGCGCTACCGCGCTTTTCTGGCATGGACCGCTCCCGCCTGCATCATCTGGGCGGTGGTCTATGTCTCCGTCGGCTGGCTCGCGGCCGGCTCGTACCGCCAGTTGTCCTCGCAGCTGCACTACGCCGGGTACATATTCGCGGCTATCATCGCCGTCTTCCTCGTGGTCGCGCTGCTCGTGAAGAGGCTCATCGAACGCGCGGAAGCGCGCCACATGGAGCGTCCGGATGCTACGGACAGGGGCGAGACGCGGGAGCCGTAGCACCGAGCCCCGCCCCTGTTCAGTGCGGGATTACTTGACCAGGCCGACCTGCTTCAGCCAGTTCTTCGCTGCCGTGGCCGGCTCGGTCTTCGAGTCACCGGAGACCTCGCTGTTCAAGGCGAGGAGATCCTTGGTCGTCAGTTTCGCCGAGACCGCGTTGAGCACCGACTCGAGCTTGGCGCTGGTCTTCTTCTTGTAGACGACGGGAACGACCTGCTGCGACGCGAACTGACTCTTCGTGTCTTCGAGGGTCACGAGCTTGTTCGCCAGGATCGACGGCGTCGTGCTGTAGATGTCCGCGACCTGCACCGTGCCGTCGAGCAGCGCCTTGAGCGTTGCCGGTCCACCGCTGTCGTTGATGGCCTGGAAGGTGATGTTATTGAGCCCGTACAGGCTCTTGAGCGCCGGGATGCCGTCGGGGCGAGTCTCGAACTCGGGGTTCGCGGCGAGGATGACGGAACTGACGTTCTTGAGATCCGCGATCGACGTGAGGTTGTTGGCCTTCGCGAACGCGGCGGTGACATTCAGCGAGTCAGAATCGGCCGCCGCGGCCGGTGTCAGCGCAACGACGGTCGACGGGAGCGCTTTGGCCAGAGCCGCGTTGACGTCGGCGGGCGCAGTCGCGACGGCGGTCTTGTCGAGGAACGAGAGGATGCTTCCCGAATATTCGGGAATCACATCGACGTCTCCCTTGGTGAGTGCCGGGAAGTAGACGGCGCGTGCGCCGATGTTCGGCTTGTAGCTCACCGTGAAACCATTTGCGGCAAGAGCCTGACCGTAAATGTCGGCGAGGATGGTGTTCTCGGAGAAGTTCGCCGAACCGACCACGATGGTCTGCTTCGTGCTCGAACCGGTGCTGGATGAGCCGCTCAGCGAGTTCGACGACGAGCAGCCGGAGAGCACGAGCGCTCCCGCGGCGATGACTCCTGCGATTGCCCAGCCTCTTGTGGGTGTGAACATGATTATTGACCTTCCTTGATGAGTGTCCGGGATTGCGCGATGGGGGGAATGGCCCCACCGCGTGCTGTTCGCCTCTGGCGGGTCGTTCCGCGGGACACACCCGGAACGACAAATCTTTGAATCACGGCGAGGATGCCGTCGACGGCGAGCGCGAGCGCGATCACGAGGATCGCCCCAGCCACCATCTGCGGGTAATCGTTCTGCGCGAGTCCGAACACGAGGTAGTGCCCGAGCCCGCCGAGGCTGTAGTAGGCCGCGAGGGTCACGGTCGCGATGATCTGCAGGGTGGCCGCCCGGAATCCACCGAAGATGAGGTCGAATCCGAGCGGGATCTCGACCCTGAGCAGAATCTGCAACTCGGTCATGCCCATCGCTCGTGCAGCATCGATGGTCTGCCGGTCGACCGATTCGAGACCGGAGTAGACACCGGCGAGCAGCGGCGGGATGCCGAGAATCACCAGCACGATGGCGACGGGAAGCAGCCCGATGCCGACGCCGAGGATGAGGACGGCGAGGAGGCCGAGCGTCGGGAGCGCGCGCGAGGCATTGCTGAGAACGATGGCGACGCCGCGGCCCTTGCCGGTGTGGCCGATCGCCAGTCCGATCGGAACGGCGATGAGAACGGTGACGAGCAGACTGACGCCCGTGTAGTAGAAGTGTTCCCCGATCCTCGTGGTGATCGACACGTTGCCGACGGAGGTCACCCAGTGCGACGGGGTGAAGATCCAGGCCAGGCCCTGAAGGATGAGGTTCATGAGACGGGAACCGCCGATCGGCGGGCGACCTGCCGGAGCTTCCGATCGCTAACCCGGCGGTTCCACGGCATTGCGAGGCGCCCGATGAGAACGAGCAGCAGATCGAAGACCGCGGCGATGATGACGGTTCCGACGATGCCGGTCCAGACTTCCGTGAAGAAGTTGCGCTGGAATCCGTCAGTGAAGAGGAAGCCGAGGCTGGAGACGCCGATGACGGAGCCGACGCTCACGAGGCTCACAGTGCTCACCGAGACGACGCGGATTCCCGCCAGAAGCACCGGACCGGCGAGCGGCAGTTCCACCGCGAAGAATCGCTGCCAGCCGGAGAACCCGACAGCCGTCGCCGAATCCTGCACCGGCTCTGGCACGGACGCGAAGGCATCCGCGGACGATCTGACCATGATCGCGACCGAATAGATGGTCAGCGCGATGACGACGTTGGTCGGATCGAGCAGAGAAGTGCCGATGACCACGGGGATCGACACGAACAGGGCGAGAGAAGGAATGGTGTAGAGGATCCCACCGGCGCTGAGCAGGAAGGATCGGGCGGCCTTTGATCGGCTGGCCGCGTAGCCGAGGGGTATGGAGAGAAGGAATCCGACGACTATCGGAATGACACTGAGCCAAATCTGGCTCAGGGTCAGGCCCCAGATCATGTCGAAGTTCGTCCATACCCAGCTCATCAGGCGTCGCCCGCCTGGTCCGTCTTGTTGGAGACGCTGCGCGATTTGGGACCGGTACCGGCGCCGAGTCGCGGATCATCCGTCTCGATGATGCCTGCCGGATGACCGTTGCCGTCCACCAGGAGCAATTCCCCGTTGTCGGCGGTGATGTCGGAGACGCGGAGACGGCGCTTGCCCCGGTCTGCGCCAATGAAGCTGGCGACGAAATCGCTCGCCGGATTCGCCAGGATCTCGGCCGGGCTGCCCTGCTGGGCGATTATTCCGCCCTTCTGGAAGATCACCACGTGCTGTCCGAGCAGGAACGCCTCGTCGATGTCGTGCGTGACGAACACCACGGTCTTGTCGAGATCGCGCTGCAGCCGCAGGAGCTCTGTCTGCAGCTCTGCCCTGACGAGCGGGTCCACGGCGCCGAACGGCTCATCCATGAGGAGGATGTTGGGATCGACCGCCAGGGCGCGCGCCACTCCGACGCGCTGCTGCTGACCGCCGGACAGCTGTGCCGGGTAGCGATAGGCCAACGATTCATCGAGACCGACGGTACGCAGCAACCCGAGCGCCTCTTGCCTCGCCTTCTTCTTCGACACGCCGATCAGATACGGAACCGTCGCGACATTGTCGATGACACGGCGGTGAGGGAGGAGCCCCGACTGCTGCATGACATAGCCGATGCTGCGACGGAGCCCGACGGCGTCACCCGTCGCGACGTCGCGATCGTCGATCAACACCTGCCCGGAGGTTGGCTCGACCATGCGGTTGATCATGCGGAGGATGGTGGTCTTGCCGCATCCGGACGATCCGACGAAAACCGTGAACTGCCTCGAGGGGATGACCAGACTGAAGCCATCGACGGCGACAGTGCCGTCGGGAAACTGTTTCGTGACGTCGCGGAACTCGATCATGGGGGCGGCTCATTCCTCGTGGCATTCACGAATCGACACTTGCCGGATAGTTCAACTAAACACTATGCGCCGCAACTGTCATTCCAGGTTGCCCCAAATGACGATCCGCTGACCTCAGCCGGTTACGAGCACCCGCTCGGCAAGGGACCGGTCCATGTGCAACCTACGCCCGTTGAATCGAAGGAGCTAGCCCCTGGCGGTCTCCCCGTACGCGGCGGTGAGGTACTGGCGCACGATCGAGCGTGCCTCGGCGATGAATCGCTCGTCGCCCGCGCGATCGCCCGCGAACGCCCGCGCCAGGAGGGCGTCGGCGACATCGAGCGCGACCTCGACCCGGAACGCAAGGCCGTCGGCCGGAAGATCGAACCGCTCGGCCAGACGTGCCGCAATCGCTTCGGCGACGGCGGCTCCCCCCGGTGCGGATGCCGCGGGCCGGATGTCGAGCACATCTCCGAGACGCAGCGAACGATATCCGGTCTCGCTGCGGAAGGTGTCGATGATCGTGTCGACCACCGCATCGACCGCCTCCTGCCACGTCTCGTGTGCTGGGTCGCTCACGGCGGCTTTCGCCCGCTCGACGAAGGTCAGCAGGAATCGGGCGCTCAGGCTCTGCAGCACAACGATGCGGTCGGGAAAGTAACGGTAGACGGTACCGATCGAGGCACCCGCGCGCTCGGCGACCATCGCCGTGGTGAGCCGCTCGTAGCCGATTTCGTCGATAATTGCGGCCGCGGCGTCCAAGAGTGCCGCAAGCCGCGCTGTACTGCGTGCTTGCACAGGTTCGTTTCGCAGCAGGGCCGCACCGTCCGGTGCGATTTCTGCCAGGTTCTGTACAGCCAATGCGACTCCTTATTTTTGTCCGCTCGAATCCTATCGTGCCCCCGACTTGGGGGCGCGGTGATTTGCCTCAAGGATTGTTATCAAAGCGATTTATCAGAAATGACGGGTCTGTACACCCGCCCAATCGCTGGGGGTGGGTGCCCAAAGCCGGACGTGAAAGACTGGGGGAATGGCCAAGATCCGAAAGACGCCGGTCGGCGCCTCCGGGGCGGAGCCAATCCTGCATTTCGCGGCTCGGTTTGAAGACTCCGTGCACGACCTTCGCGAGAAACGCGCCAGGAGGCGCGGGTACACGCCGACGGTCATTCCGTATACCGGCTACGGTGCCTCCGGGTGGGTCAGGGTGCTGTGCAGGGTGCTACTGACGAAGCCGAACGGCGATGCCGGTGTGCGCTACAAGAAGATCCGTGGATGGCGCAGCTTCACGAGCGTCCCGGTGAACGACATCGCCGTGACGATATCGGTGGGCGGTGTGGAGGAACGGCTCACCGCCGATCGTGGCGGGGTCGTGGACTCGGTGATCCGGGTCGACCTGGCTCCTGGTTGGCACAACATCACCATACGCACGGATGACGCGGAGTCGGTCGATGCCACCGTTTTCGTCATCGATCCGGCTGTGGGCGTCGGGATAATCTCCGACATCGACGACACGGTCATGGTCACGGCACTCCCCCGCCCATTCCTTGCCGCGTGGAACACCTTTGTGCTCGACGAGCATGCTCGCCGGCCCGTGCCGGGCATGGCCGTGCTCTACGAACGGCTCACGCGCGAGCATCCGGGCACTCCGGTCTTCTACCTGTCGACCGGAGCGTGGAACGTCGCGCCGACGCTCAGCCGCTTCCTTTCGCGGAACCTGTACCCGCCGGGCCCTCTTCTCCTGACCGACTGGGGGCCGACCCACGATCGCTGGTTCCGCAGCGGTCGGGCGCATAAGGTCGAGACTCTGCAGCGGTTGGCAAAGGAGTTCCCGACCGTGCGCTGGCTGCTGGTCGGCGACGATGGCCAACACGACGAAGAGATTTATGGTGCGTTCGCGGAGAGCAATCCCGGCAACGTCGAGGCGATCGCCATCCGCCAGCTGTCGAACGGTGAGGCGGTTCTCGCGGGCGGGCGAAGCAAGATGGAAGAGCATGCCGATGGGCTGTCGCCATGGGTCTATGCGCCCGATGGCGCCGGCCTCGCCGAGCGGCTCAGCGATGTTCACCTTTTGTAAAGTCCGCGTCTAATAGCCTTAATTGCGCCTTTACACGGGAACTTACTTCTGCAAAGCTATATATATGGCTTTTATGCAACAGCAAGTCTCGAGCACCGAGTGGGAGCGGCGAGTCGGCGACCAGTTTCGCGCTCTTCGGCTGAAGCACGGTCTCGACCAGGTCGAGCTCGCGGATGCTGCCGGGGTAAGCCCGGGGGCCGTCAAGAATCTTGAGCAGGGAAAGGGCTCGACCCTCAAAACGCTGGTGAAAGTCGCGCGTGTACTCGATCGCACCCAATGGTTGCTCGAGATAGCCCCGCCGGTGACCGTCAGCCCGATCGAAATCCTTCGATCCGGGCGGCAGCAGCCGCGCACCAGGGTCTATCGGCCACGAGTTCGAAACGACGCCTAGGTGTACTACCCGGTCGATGCCGTCGAGGTACGCGCTTGGGGCGAGCGAGTCGGCGCCATCGCCCTCGATCCGGGTCTCGGATACTACGTGTTCGAGTACTACCCGGAGTGGAAGATGAGGGGCATCGAGCTTGCTCCGCTCCACGCGCCGCTCTCGGGGTCGACATTCGTGTTTCCCGCGCTGCCGGAGACGACCTACCATCGACTTCCTCCGTTCATCGCTGACTCGCTGCCCGACGACTTCGGAAACGCGCTCATTGACGCCTATCTGGCGCACCAGGGCATCCGAAGGGCGGATGTCACGGCTCTCGACCGGCTCGCCTACATGTCCTCGCGGGCGATGGGCGCGCTGGAATTCCGCCCGAGTCGCGGGCCGCGCCACCGCAAGTCGAGCGCGGTAGAGCTCGCCGATCTCGTGGACGGTGCGCGAGCCGTGCTCGGCGGCGCCTTCGCCGGAGATCGTGAGACCGAGGCGGCCCTGCAGAGCCTTATCCAGGTCGGCACCTCCGCCGGCGGCGCGAGAGCCAAGGCGGTCATCGCCTGGAACCGTGAGACGAACGAAATCCGATCCGGGCAGCTGCCCGCCGATCCGGGATTCGAATACTGGCTCATCAAACTCGACGGGCTCGGGGTCGATAGCGAACTCGGTTCGGGCGGTGGGTACGGGCGGATCGAATACGCCTACCACCTCATGGCCGTCGCCGCGGGCATAGTCATGACGGAGTGCCGGCTGCTCGAAGAGAACGGTCGAGCGCACTTCATGACTCGCCGGTTCGATCGAGTGAGCGGCCGGGACACTGCGGCGTCCAAGGTGCACACGCTGACCCTCTGCGGCATCGCGCACCTCGACTTCCGTCAGCGCGGCACCCACGACTACAGCCAGTACTTCCAGGTCATCGACGAATTGGGTCTCGGAGCGGATGCCCGCGAAGAGGCGTTCAGGCGAATGGTGTTCAATGTGCTGGCGCGCAACTGCGATGACCACACCAAGAATTTCTCCTTTGTGCTCGACCCGGCAGGCGGCGCGGGATGGCAGCTCTCCCCGGCATACGATGTGACCTTCGCGTACAACCCGGGCGGTGAGTGGACCTACCAGCACCTGATGTCGGTCAATGGAAGATTCGCCGGCATCACCCGCGGTGACCTGCTCGCCGTGGCGGACCGCTTCCAGGTGCCTCGCGCGCGCTCGGTGATCCGCGAAGTGGCGACGACGGTCGCCCGGTGGCCGGAATTCGCCGAAGGCGCAGGCGTCGACGCGACCCAGGCCGCCGAGATCCGCGCGTCCCATCCCCAGCTCGACTGAGGTCCGGACGATGGGACGGGTGGCGCCGCCATGCTAAACCTGAATCATGAACGACCGCACCTCGGATGGCTCGGCCGGCGACGCGGACTACAGCCGCATCGGAGACGGCTACGCTCGCATCCGCCAGCCGGATCCGCGAATCGCGGCCCAGCTCCTCGACGCCCTCGGCGATGCGCGAACCGTGCTCAACGTCGGCGCGGGAGCGGGATCCTACGAACCTGTTGACCGCGATGTCACGGCCGTCGAGCCGTCGGCCTCGATGCGGGCGCAACGACCGGCCACCCTCTCGCCGGCGATCGACGCCACGGCGGACAGCCTGCCCTTCGATGACGAGAGCTTCGACGCGAGCATGGCGAGCGTGACCGTGCACCAGTGGCCGGATCCGGCGCGCGGGCTGGCTGAGATGAGGCGCGTCACTCGGGGGCCGGTCGTCATCCTGACCTTCGATCCTGTGCCACCGCGGCACTGGTGGCTTATGGACTACGCGCCGGAACTGCTCGAAGTGGAGAATCGGCGCATGCCGCGCATCGAGCAGATCGAGTCAGCGCTTGGCGGCTCGACCGAGGTGCGTACGGTCATGGTTCCGCACGACTGCATCGATGGCTTCGGGCAGGCCTTCTTTGCACGCCCGGAGCGACTCCTCGAGCCAGCCGTGCGACGGGCGATGTCGGCATGGAGTTTCGTCAACGAGGATGTCGTGGCCCGCTTCGAGCGTGCACTCCGCACCGATCTCGAGTCCGGAGAGTGGGATGCACGCTACGGCGAATTCCGGAGGTTGGCGGAATTCGATGCCGGGCTGCGGATAGTGGTCGGACGCCCCTAACGCCAGGCGGCCGGACCCGCTGATCCCGCGCGATACGTGTCGAGCGGTACGGCGTTCTTGCGCCAGGCTGCGAGCACCGGACCGACGATGCGCCAGCACTCTTCGACCGCATCCGCGCGAACCGAAAGAGTCGCATCGTTGGACAGCAGGCCGTGGAGCACCTCACCGTATGGTCCGAGTTCTCCCTCGGCAAAATCGACCTGGAGGCTCACGCGGTCGAGGTCGAAGGGATTCCCCTCACCGTTGATGTTGAGATCGAGTTCTATCGTGTCGGGGTTCAAGCCGATTCGCAGCCGTGCCGGTCCCGGTTGTCCCCGGAATCCGAATGGACGGTGAGGCACGTCCTTCATCGTGATGAGGATCTCCTGCCGCTTGGTCGCAAGCGCCTTGCCTGAGCGCAGGCGGAATGGCACACCCGCCCAGCGCCAATTCTCGACCCCGACGGTCACCTCGGCGAGGGTTTCGGTGCCGAGCTCTGGGTCGACGCCCGGCTCTCGGTCATAAGCGGGGAGCTTTCGACCATCGATCGTGCCGGCGCCATACCGCGCGCGCCGGCTCGCGGCCACGGCGTCGCCCTTCCACACGTGAGTCGCGCGGAGTACCTGGGACATCGAGCCACGGAGGTCCTCGGCATCAAGGCTCGAAGGCGGCTCCATTGCGACGATGGCCAGCACGAGCAGCAGGTGACTCTGGATCATGTCCACGAGCGCGCCGGCCTTGTCGTAATAGCCGGCCCTCCCCTCGAGGGCGAGCGTCTCGTCGAAGGTCACGTCCACGCGCTCGATGTGTTCCGCGCCCCACACCGATTCGAAGACGCGATTGGCGAACCGCAAGCCGAGGATATTGAGAACGGTCGACTTTCCAAGGAAGTGGTCGACCCGGTGGATCTGTTTTTCCGGCACGAGCTTGATGAGCTGTCGGTTGAGCGCCTGTGCGCTGCGCAGGTCGGTGCCGAACGGTTTTTCGAGACCGAGCACTATGCCCTTCGGCAGCTCGAGCTCTCCCAGCGCCGCACAGGCGGCGATCGTCACCTTGGGCGGGAGGGCGAAGTACAACGCCGGAACCCCGCTCACGGCCTCGAGGATGCGACGCAGGTCGTCCGGGTTCGTCACGTCCGCCTGCAGGTATTCGGATGCGGCGGCGACCGATGCGGAACGGGCGCCATTCGCGCCGCCCGCGGCGAAGGAGCTCTCGACCCGGCGGTGCCAATCCCTGTCTGTCATCGGGTCGAAGCCGACACCGATGAGCTTCACGTCGTACCCCCGCGCGCTGTCCAGCAGCTGCCCGAGTCCGGGAAGGAGCAGACGATTGGCGAGGTCTCCGCCTGCTCCAAAAACGACGAGAGTTCCGATGTGGTCAGACATGACCACAGGTTACCTCTGCGAGACTGAGGGAATGGCTCTGCTCATCGAGGACTACGCCCTGATCGGTGACTGTCACACCGGCGCCCTGGTCGGCAGGGACGGGAGCATCGACTGGCTGTGTCTGCCCCGGTTCGACTCGGCGACCACCTTCGGCGCGCTACTCGGCGACGAGGACCACGGCCGCTGGCTGCTGGCGCCCCGGGACGCGGTGATCGAGACCAGCCGCCGCTATCGGGACGAGACCTTCACTCTTGTCACCCGGTGGGTGACGGCGACGGGCGAGGTCGAGGTCACCGACCTCATGCCACACGGCGATCGCCGCGCGGATGTGCTTCGGCGCGTTCGAGGGATCAGCGGCTCCGTGACCATGATTCAGGATGTGCGCATCCGCTTCGACTACTCGGGGGCGCTGCCGTGGGTGAGGCAGGTGCAGGAGAAGAACGGGCCCGCCCTGCTCGCGGTCGCCGGGCCGGACGCCGTGATCATTCGCGGACCCCAGCTACGTCCGAGCGACCATTCGCACGCGTCGGAATTCACCGTCGAGGCCGGCGAAAACGTCGACATGACGCTCACCTGGTTTCCCGCCCACCGCCCGCCGCCGGCACCGATGAGCGTTTCACGCCGGATTGCGGAGACGGACAGGTGGTGGCAGGACTGGGCGGCCTCCGCGACCGCGTCTCCCGTGTACCACGACGAGGTGCACCGTTCGCTTCTCGTGCTGCGCGCGCTGACCCACGAGGACACGGGCGGAATAGTCGCGGCGGCGACGACCAGTCTGCCGGAGGAATTCGGCGGCAATCGCAACTGGGACTACCGCTACGTCTGGCTTCGGGATGCCTCGCTCACGCTGAACGTGCTGCTGCGTCACGGCTTCGCCCAGGAGGCGAACGCCTGGCGCAACTGGCTGCTGCGCGCTGTCGCCGGCGATCCGGCAGACATCCAGATCATGTACGGACTCTCCGGCGAACGCAGGCTCACGGAGTGGGAGGTCACGACCCTTCCCGGTTATCACGGTGCCTCTCCAGTACGGATCGGGAACGACGCCTGGCGCCAGTACCAGGGCGACATCTTCGGCGAGGTCATGCTCGCCCTTCGCGTCGCGCGGGGGCTCGGCGTGGAGGAGAGTGAATTCTCCTGGCCGCTGCAGCGCGCCCTCATGAGCTACGTCGAGGAGAACTGGCGACGCCCCGACAACGGAATCTGGGAGATCCGCGGACCGCTGCGCCATTTCACGCACTCGCGCGTGATGATCTGGGCGGCCTTCGACTGCGCGGTGAACGCCGTCACCGAGTTCGGCCTCGACGGCCCCATCGAACGCTGGACGAAACTGCGCGACGAGGTGCGGGACGAGATCGAGGCGCGCGGCTTCGACCCGGTGCGCAACACCTACACGCAGTTCTATGGAAGCGTGGGGGTCGATGCCTCGCTCCTCCAGCTCTCCCAGGTCGGCTATATCGACGCCGACGACCCGCGGATGCTCGGAACTGTCGCCGCAATCGAGGAGGAACTGCTGCGCGACGGACTGCTGATGCGCTACCAGACCGAGACGGGAGTCGATGGGCTGCCGGCCGGCGAGCATCCATTTCTCGCCTGCTCCTTCTGGCTCGTCGAGCAGTACGCGCGCAGTGGACGCGCGGATGACGCCACGAAACTGATGGATCGGCTCGTCGGTTTCGCCAACGACGTCGGACTGCTCAGCGAGGAATACGACGTCGGCACGGGCCGCCAGGCCGGCAACACCCCCCAGGCACTCAGTCATCTCGCGCTCGTGCGGGCGGCCGACGCCATCGCCGGCAGTATGAAGCTCTAGTTGAGGCTTCGAGCTAGCTGAGCATCAGCCGATGAGTTCCTGATGGTTGGATGCCGGATGGCGCGTCGAGGTTCCGTCGCCCATTTTGGTGCCGCATACTTACGGGTCGTCCCTGTGGAGGGGCGCGGAACACAGGGGACACCAGAAAAACGATGGCTTCATTTCTCAATCTCAACATCATCGATGGGACCGTCCTACTCTTTTTCGTCGTCCTGAGCTTCGCGCTGCTCGGATACCTGGCCGTACGTCGTCCGTCCAGAGCCATCCCCCTCGGAGCCAGAGTCCCCCGCGAACATCCGATACGACGCTGGGTGATTATCGCGCTCATCGGCACTACGACCGGGGCGCTGGTCGGCGTCATCACACTGTTCCTTTGCGAAGTCGTGTTCAACCTGTTCGGTCTTCCCCTCGACTGGGACACGCGGGCCTGGGTGGTCGGCGCCTTTGCCGGCACCGGCCTGGCGGTCGTCAACTTCTGGGGCTCGCGCTGGTGGCGAAAGGCCTTGGCGGTCGTGGGAGTTCTCGTTTTCGTTGCCACGGCCACCATCGGCATCAACGCCAGTTATGGACTCAACCCGACACTCGCATCGTTCCTCAACGTCCAGGTTGCGCAGCCGGTCGCTCTGCCGAAGCCCGCCAGGGCCACCCCGGCATCCACCGCGCCCGCGAAGGCGCTGTGGGAGACGTGGAAACCTCCCGCCGACATGCCGGCCGCTGGCAATCTGGTCACCGTGGCCATACCCGCCACCGCATCGGGCTTCGCTGCGCGACCGGCCTACCTCTACCTGCCGCCGGCGGCTCTCGTTCACAGCCCGCCGGCGCTGCCGATTTTGATCATGATGATGGGCCAGCCGGGAGGCCCGCAAAGCAGCGCCCTGTTTGTTCCGACCCTCAATGCGCTCGCCGCCGCCCATCACGGACTCGCGCCCATTGTTCTGACCATCGACCAGATCGGTGCTCCCACCAAGAACCCGCTGTGCATCGATTCGCCCGCGGGGCATGTCGACACCTACGTGATGACCGATGTCGTCAACTACGTCCGCTCCAGCCTGCCCGTCGCGCCCGGGCGACTCAACTGGGGCATCGCAGGGTATTCCAACGGCGGCGAATGCGCCCTCTCGTTTGGCGCGCAGCATCCGGAGATCTTCGGGTCGATCCTCGACGTATCCGGCGAGATCGCCCCGTCCCTCGGATCGGTCTCGAAGACGATCAAACTGGGCTTCGGCGGAAATGTCGCCGCATATACCGCAGCACTCCCACTCACCATCATGAAGGCGCACCACTACGACGACACCTTCGCCATCTTCACCAACGGTTCAGCGGATCCGGTTTACGGGCCGGAAGTGGCCGCTGCGGAGGCCGCCGCCAAGGCAGCGGGAATGACCACAACGCGGCTCATCGGCGCGGGCATCGGGCATCGAGCGGATGCCGTGTCCTTCGGGGTGCCCAAGGGGCTGGCCATGCTCTTCCCCCGTTGGGGGTTGTCGGGCTGAGCCTGCGGGCGCAGGTGGAGGATTCAGGAAATCGAACCTGACGAGGCGCCCCGATAGGCACATCCCCCTGGTGAACAACGAAGAAGAGACTACCCGCCATAGCCGATAGTTTGCTCGGGACACTCGCGCGTTTGCGCCCGCGTCCGTTGTTGGGTCACGCGATCCGCAGCTTTTCCCGGTGAACGCAACGGAATAGGGGAGTCGTATGAGTATCCACGGCCGATATCCTCTGACGCGCCCCCAAACTGGGGCTCGCACGAGCTTGCCTCCAACAATCGCGGGCTGTTAGATTCAACCCTGTTGACCTGCTTGTCCCCCTAATGACGGACAGGAAGACACACTGTTCATGTACCCGACATGAACTGTTCCTTACCCGAGAGGAACAGCCAGCGTGATTGCTGTGCTCAACGCCGTACCCGCGGCAAACAATGCGATAACCCTGCCACTGGTGCTGACGGTCGCCCTCGCGACCGTCGCCCTGGTGGGGATCGCCGTCTACGTTCGGCGCCTGCGCCGCGACGGCAGACTCACTGGTGGCAACGCCACCGCAAGCGGCGTCTCCGCTGCCGGAATCCTAGCGAGCGCCCTCCTGGTGAGTGTCGCTCTCGGCAGCGTGAGCGCCGCTTCGGCGAGTACTTCGCGAAAAGATGCGCCGTCGGTTCGGACACCCGCATCAAGCGGCCTGAGCGGTTACCAACTCCCGACCAGGTAGCTGCCCTGCACCCGCGCCGGCGAGCGATACGCTGGACGGATGCGACTCATCGCTTCCCTGCGAGCGTCGTCACGCAGTCCCCTGCTCCAGGTTCTCAAGACCTCCGTCGCGGCAATCCTCGCGTGGCTGATCAGCACGATCACGCTGAACCAGCCACTGCCGATCTTCGCCGCGATCGCCGCACTCCTCGTGGTGCAGCCCAGCGTCAACCAGTCGCTCGCCAAGGGCGTGGAACGCAGTGTCGGAGTCATCTTCGGTGTGGCGCTCGCCTACGGCGCCAGCCTAGTCTTCGGCCATTCCGGCTGGACCGTGCTCGGAATCATCGTCGTCTCGCTGTTGCTCGCCTGGGCGCTTCGGCTCTCCCCCGGGTCCGCGAATCAGATCCCGATCAGCGCCATGCTCGTACTGGCCATCGGCGTGCAGACTCCCGGCTACGCCGTGAACCGGATCATCGAGACGATCATCGGCGCGATCGTCGGCCTGCTCGTCAATGCCGCGATCGTTCCGCCCGTGCTCCTGACGCCGGCCCATTCAGCCATCGCGGAACTCGCGACGGGCGTCGCCGCCACCCTGCGAGCGCTCGCGGAGTGCCTGAGGGCAGTGCGGACCCCCGCGGAACTGACGAGCATGCTCTCGGACGCTCGGCAGCTGAGACCGCTGCGCGACGCCGCAGCCGAAGCACTGACCCGAGCGGAGGAAAGCCTGATGCTCAATCCGCGCGGTGGCAGACATCGCGCGATTCTCGAACGCGACCGCGAGCTCCTCGCCTCACTGGGAATTCTCGTGACGAGGGTGCTCGGCATGGCGAGGGCGCTGCACGACCGCTATGACCCCGACCTGCACGACGATCCCGTCGTGGCATCCATCGCCCTGGAGCTCGATCGAGCCGCACACGACCTGCTGCTGATGACGCGCGACCCGCGACCAGCGGCGGAGCCGCGCGAGGACCCCATCACGGCCGAAATGCCAGCTCTCACAGCGCCGCTCGTCGTCACGAAGCCGGACGCAGAACACTGGATCCTCGTCGGATCGCTCATGGAGGATCTGCGCAGGGTTCGCGAGGAGATCATCGGCGGCACCGACTAACGGTCGGGCACGACTACGCTGCGCCGAGGTCCAGCCAGGTGAGGCTCGCGAACTCTTCGTGGCCGAGGCCGAGCGTGTCGGATGCGGTGGCCACCGTCGAACGGAGGTGCGTGGCATCCGCCCCATCGCGGATGACGACGTCGAGACCGGCGGGTGCAGTGAGGGACTTCGACAAGCGGATCACGAGGATCGAGCCGTCGTCACTTGCTCCGGCGACGCTCCAGCGTCTGGTGAGCGGCAACCGAAGGCCCCTGCCGCGCCAGACGAATTCCGTGCCCTTCCATCGGGCGACGCCGTGGATACCCCTGTCGGCGCCGGTGCCGGTCGTCCATGCCACTCGATCCCTCAGGACGAGGGGCCTCGACCTCTTCAATTCGTAGGTGACGGTCGGCGAGCGCCTCGCTCCCCCCATCCACACGGGGAAGTTGGTCGCACCGATTCGCCAGGTCCCGGGCAGCAATCGGGCAAGCGAATTGGCATTCAGTGCAGTGGGCATGGCACCAACTTAGCCGCCGTCGCTGGGCGTAGCGTTAGCGCATGCAGGCGATAACCGTGCCAGAGCCGGGTGGTCCGGATGCGCTCGTACTCGCCGAGATTGCCGACCCGTCGCCGGGTCATCGCGAGGTCCTGATCGCGGTCGCGGCGGCCGGCGTCAATCACGCGGATCTGTCCCAGCGGTCCGGCGACTACCCTCCTCCGGCGGGAGCGTCGCCGCTGCTCGGACTCGAGGTGTCCGGCACTATCGCCGAGGTCGGCGCGGGCGTGAGCGGTTGGGCGGTCGGCGATCGGGTCTGCGCCCTGCTTGCCGGCGGCGGATATGCCCAGCTCGCGGTGGCGGGCGCCGGTCACCTGCTTCCTGTGCCGGATTCGATCGACCTTGAGGATGCCGCGGGCCTTCCTGAGGCGATCGCGACGGTGTGGTCGAATGTCGTGATGATCGCCGGACTGCGTGCTGGCGAGACCTTCCTGGTGCACGGCGGTTCGAGCGGCATCGGCACCATAGCGATCCAGCTGGCCCGCACGCTCGGCTGCCTCGTCGCGACCACCGCGAGCAGCGCCGAGAAGCTGCTGGCCTGCGAGGCGCTGGGGGCCGACATCCTTATCGATTATCGAGGCGAGGACTTTGTCGAACGCGTGCTCGCCGCCACCGATCGCCGCGGCGCCGACGTGATCCTCGACTCCATCGGCGGCTCCTACTTCGAGCGCAATCTGCGTGCCCTCGCCCCGCACGGCCGGCTCGTGACGATCGCGAACCAGAGCGCGAAGCAGGGTGTCGCGGATATCCGCCTTCTCATGAGCAATTGGCTGAGCGTTTATGGCTCGATGCTTCGGGCGCGCCCCTCACACGACAAGGACGACATCATCGCGAGCGTGCGCGCCAACGCGTGGCCTCTCGTGGAGTCCGGCCAGATCGTTCCGGTGATTCACGAGCGCTTCTCTCTCGCCGACGCCCGTCTCGCGCACGAGACGATGGAGTCCTCAACCCACATTGGCAAGCTGCTGTTGCTTCCCGATGCCTAGCCCTTGACCGCTCCTCCGAGTCCCGCGCTGCGAAGGAACAGGCGCTGGAACACCAGGAAGAGCGCTATCGGGATGATCATCGAGATTGCCAGGGCCGCGAGGAACACGCCGAGGTCCGTCATCGACTGGATGTTCGGCAGGCGCACGGACAGTGGCTGGATGGCCGGATTCGTAAGCACGAGAAGCGGCCAGAGATAGTCCTTCCACGCGTTGATGATCGCGAACACCGACACGACACCCAGGATCGGGCGCGACAGGGGCAACACGATCGACCAGAACAACCGCACGGGCCCTGCTCCGTCCGTGCGCGCCGCCTCGAAGATCTCGCGCGGCAGATTGTTGAAGAATCGGGTTACCAGCAGGATGTTGAACGCGTTCGCCCCGGCGGGCAGCCACACCGCCCAGTACGTGTTGATCAGCGATGTGCCGACGACGGGCGGGTGCAGGATCGTGAGATAGAGCGGAACGAGCAATACCACGGCCGGCACGAACAGAGTGGCGAGCACCAGCCAGTTGAATATCTTCGCGTAGGCCGGGCGCAGCACCGCGAGCGCGTAACCCGCCGTCGTCGCAACCAGAAGCTGCACGAACCAGGACCCCATGGCCACCCAGATCGTATTGAGGAACTGTGCGCCGATGCCCACCGTGTTCCACGCGTTCCAGACATTGCTCCACGCGATGCCGTGCGGGAAGATCGCCATCGGATTCTGCAGGGTGTCCTGTGTGGGCGTTATCGCCGACTTGAGCAGCCAGAGCAGCGGCCCGACACCCCAGACGACCAGCAGGATCAGCAGGGCGAGATGGATGGCGGTAAGGCCGAACCAGACGCGGCGTCGGCGCCAGTCGGAATAGGAGACGACGGTGCGATCGGATTGCTCCGGAGCCCGCTTCGTCCTGATCGTCCGCGGCGGAGTGGCGTATTCGACGGCGTCGATCGAGCCGGGCTCGGTCACCCCGCTCGGTGTCGCGGTCGTGGTGGTGGCGGTCAATTGTCACTCCAGGACTTGGTAATGCGAAAGTAGATGAACGAGAAGATGGCCAGCACGACCGCGAGCATGATGCTCAGCGCGGTCGCTTTTCCGTAGTCTCCCCCGATGCTGTTCGTGAAGGCATAGCGGTAGATGAGCTGCAGGATCGTCAGCGTCGAGTTGACGGGGCCGCCGCCAGTGATGAGGAACGGCTCGAGGAACACCTGGGCGGTTCCGATGATCTGGAGGATGAAGGTGACGAGGAGCACCGCGCGAAGCTGGGGCAGGGTCACGTGCCAGATCTTCTGCCAGATCGTCGCGCCGTCGACCTCAGCCGCGTCGTAGAGCTCGGGCGAGACGCTCGTCAGAGCGGCCAGGTAGATGATGATGGTGCCCCCAGCCGCGGCCCACGTTGCCTCGAGCACGATCGACGGCATGGCACTCGATGCGCTCTGGATCCACGGCTGTGGAGGGATGCCGAGCCATCCGATGATCGTGTTGAACACGCCGTGCGGACTCGCGTCGAAGAAGCGCTTCCAGAGGAGCGCGGCGACCACGGGCGGCACGACCACGGGAAGGTAGGCGAGCGCGCTGAACAGGCCGCGCCGACGCCGGACCTCGCTCATGAGCACCGCGACGATCAGCGGGATCGGGTAGCCGAAGATGAGCGCCAGGAGCGCGAAGTAGGCGGTGTTGGTGATGGCGACGCTGAGCTGGGGGTCGTGCATCACCGCCGCGAAGTTGTCGGCGCCGACGAAGGTCGTGGTGATGAAGTTCGTCTTTTGCACACTCATGACGATCGATTCGACGATCGGACCCCAGGAGAAGACGCCGAAGATCACGAGCATGGGAATCATGAAAATGAGGCTCCAGAGACCACCGCCGCGCAGCCAGGTCATCGGTGTGCGCGATCGCCGCCGTCGGGCGGGTGGAGCAGTGGTGGAGGTCATCGTCGTCCCCTTCGTAGGTGGGAATGGGGCCGGTCGACGGATCGACCGACCCCATTCGTTGTGCTACTTCTTCGCGGCGTCCGCGTCGATCAGTGCCTGCACCTGGGTGTTCACTCCCTTGAGCAATGCCTTGATGTCCGCGTTCTTGTCGGTGAGCACCGCCTGGACGACGGTGTCGAGTGCACCGTACAGCTCCTGGGTGTGCTTCGCCGGCTCAGGGATGATCGTCTGGCTGAAGATCCCGTCCTGGAACGGAGCGACATTGGTCTTCGGCACGTTGATGTACGAATCGATCCAACCGATCGACGTATCGAGCGTCTTCTTGTCGAAGATGGGAAGCTGCGGTACACCGACAGGTTGGTTGTTGGAGATGAGCGACTTCGCGTCTGCCACGGCCGCGGTCTTGTCGAGCAGCTTCTGCATGTAGTAGAAGTCGATCCACTTGACCGATGCCGACTTCTCGGCCGCCGTCGCGCTCGCGCTGACCACCGCGACGTTGCCGCCGCTCAGCACACCAGAGTTCGCGCCGGACGCCGGGATGAGAGCGAGCCCGTAGTCGGCCGGCTTCACACCGTCCTGCTGCACCAGCGCGGTGAGCACGTCGGATCCACTGGGGAACATCGCCGTCTGGCCGGAACCGAAGTACTGGTTCATGCCGCTCCAGTCGAGCAGGAAGTTGCTGCCGAGCGAGTTGTCCTGCCAGCGCATCTGCTGCAGGAACTGGAGCGCCGCGATGGTCTGCGGGTTGTCGGTCGTCACGGTCGTCTTGCTACCGGAGACGGTCTCCATGCGGCCACCGCGCGAATAGGTCATCTCGGTGAGCCCCCAGCCGCCCGTGTTGCCGCTCGTGAACTCCATGAAGCCGGCGATGCCGAGCTTGTCAGAGATCGTCTTGGCATCGGTGCGCACCTCTTCCCAGGTCGTCGGCGGCTTGTTGGGGTCGAGTCCGGCCTTGGTGAAGAGCGCCCGGTTGTAGGAGAGGCCGTAGGCGTACGGCCCGTACGGCAGGCCGAAGATGTCCCCGGCGTCGTTCTGGGCTACCTGCAGCAGGCTCTTGTTGAACTGGCTTGCGTACGGCAGTTTCTTGACGTCAGTGGTCACATTGGCGAGCTGGCCGGCGTTGGCCAGGGTCTTGCTGTCGGTGAACGGGACGTTGAAGACGTCGGGGAGCGTGCCCGCGGCGAGCTGTGCCGAGAACGTGGGGCCTGTCCACTGGTATTCGACCGGCTTGACGAGGACGTTCGGGTTTGCCTTCTCGAAATCCTTGATGCGCTGGTTGAATGCCTTGAACGCGTCCGCCGAGCTGCCAGGAATAAGGCTGGCTACGGTGATCGCGACCTTTCCGGTGGTATCGGTACTGCCGGCCGACGAACAACCGGCGAGAAGTCCGACACCGGCGAGCGCAGCCACTGCGATTGCAGCGACTCTGCTTGGTGACTTCATTGTCTTGCCTTTCTGTAGATGCGGATACTTCGGTGGTGCGGGCGATTCGCCGAGTGGCGGAACGCCTCTTCCGGGGGCTAGTGCTGTGTGCGCAGCCAAACGGAAGAATCCGGGGGGAGACGGCCGGCGTGGAGCGGCTCGGAACTGAGCAGGATGCCATCGTGCTCAGGTAAGTCGACTGAACTGCCCGAAAGGTTGGTGACGTGCACGAAGTCGTGGGAACGCGAAAAGGCGAGCACGCCATCGCCCGGTTCCAACCAGGTGAAATCAGTGCCCCGCAGCGCTGGAGTGGCGCGACGGATGCGCAGGATCTGGCGATAGAGCCAGAGCATCGACGAACTGTCGCCCTCCTGCTCCTCGACCGTGAGGTTCGCCCAGGCTGCTGGTTGCGGCAGCCATGGCTCCGCGGCACCGGCGGGACCGAAGCCGAGGCCCTGGGAGGTGCCACGCCATGGGAGCGGCACGCGGCATCCGTCCCGCCCGGGGTCGACGCCCTTCGAGCGAAAATACATCGGATCCTGGATGAGTTCTGTCGGGATGTCTTCGGCCTCGGGGAGGCCGAGTTCGTCGCCCTGGTAGATGTAGAGCGAACCGGGAAGCGCAGCCGTCAGCAGCGCCGCCGCCCGTGCGCGCCTGGTGCCGAGCTCGAGGTCGGTCGGGGTGCCGAAGCGCTTGGCCGTGAAGGCGAAGGAGGAGTCCTCTCTGCCGTATCGGGTGACCGGCCGCGTCACATCGTGGTTGGACAGCACCCAGGTGGATGGCGCGCCGACCGGGGCATGGGCGGCCAGGGTTGTATCGATGGACGCGCGCAGGTTCGCGGCATCCCACGGCCTGGCCATGAAATCGAAGTTGAACGCCATGTGAAGCTCGTCCGGCCTCAGGTACTTGGCGAATCGCTCGATATCGGGCAACCAGATCTCGCCGACGAGACTGCGGGAACCGGGATAGGAGTCGGCGACAGCTCGCCAGTCCCGGTAGATGTCGTGCAGTTCGTCTCGGTCCACCGTCGGGTGCTGGCCGGGAAGCGGGTTCGTCGGCACCTCCGGGAGGTTCTCGTCCTTCACGAGCAGGGCCGCGGAGTCGATGCGCACCCCCGCGACACCACGATCGAACCAGAAGCGCAGTACGTCTTCGAACTCGCGACGCACGTCGGGATGGTTCCAGTTGAGGTCGGGCTGTTCCGGCGTGAAGAGGTGCAGATACCACTGCCCCGGGGACCCGTCGGAGTTTGTCGTGCGCGTCCACGTCTCGCCCTGGAAGTCCGAGATCCAGTGGGTGGGGATGCCGTCTCCATGCGGGCCGCGACCGTCGCGGAACCAGAAGCGCTCACGCTCCGGAGATCCCGGACCGGCCGCGAGCGCGGCCTGGAACCATGGATGCTGGTCGGACACGTGGTTCGGAACGACGTCGATGATCGTACGGATTCCCAGCTCGAGCGCCTCGCGGATGAGCGCTTCCGCCTCCGCGAGCTCGCCGAAGGAGGGGTGGATCGCGCGGTAGTCCGCGACGTCATAGCCTCCGTCGGCGAGCGGCGAGGCATACCAGGGCGTAAACCAGATCGCGTCGACGCCGAGGTCCCGCAGGTACCCGAGCCGTGATCGCACGCCCGCGATGTCGCCGGTCCCGTCCCCGTCGCCGTCGGCGAAGCTGCGGATGTAGATCTGGTACACGACGGCGCTTCGCCACCAGTCCGGGTCGTCGGTGCTCGGCGCGGCCGCAACCTTCAGCGGGGTCGCTTCGCTCAGCGAGGCTGAGGCAAACGGGGTGCGGAGCGAATCCACGTGAAGCTCATTCCTGTCAACGCCGGTGTTGGCATCACGCCCAAGGGCGCCGTGCTTCTAACGCACTGATGGAAATGTAGCTTTAAGAACAGATTGATGCAAGAACTAAACAAATAGTAAGAAACTTACGTAGCTTTGCGCACGCTTGCGCCAGAGCGCACCGGCCCCGTCGAACCCCGGACCACGAGCTCCGGCTCGAAGAGGAACTCGTCGCTCACGACGTCCACCCCCGAAATCTGCGCAACGAGCAGCTCGATCACCATGCGACCCATCGGTTCGATGGGCTGCCGGACGGTCGTGAGGGGAGGATCGATCGCGTTCATGAGCGCGGAGTCGTCGAATCCGACGACCGAGACATCCTGCGGCACGCGGAGCCCCGCACGTCGGACAGCACGAATCGCGCCGAGGGCGAGCGGGTCGCTCGCGCACAGGATGGCGGTGACCCCTGCCTTGAGAAGGCGTGCGGCCCCCGCCTGACCGGCCTCGAGCGAATACAACGACTGCACGATTTGGTCGTCATCGAAGGTGAGCCCGATGCTTGCGGCCACGCGGCGGGAAGCCGCGAGTTTGCGCAGGGAGGGGATGTGATCCGCGGGGCCGAGGAGCAGGCCGATCCGCGTGTGGCCTAGCTGGTGCAGATGGGCGATGGACTGCTCAGCGGCCACCGCGTCATCGGTCGATACAGTAGCGAACCCCAGCCCCTCGATTGTCGCGTTGACCAGGACTGTCGGCAGCTTGAGCTCTGTGAGGCGCGCGTAATGCTCGTGCGGAGCGTCCTGCTGCGAGTACTGGCCGCCCACGAACACGACGCCTGACACCTGCTGCTGCAGGAGAAGTTCGACGTAGTCGGCCTCCGAGATCCCACCGGCGCTCTGCGTGCACAGCACGGGCGTGTAGCCGTTTTGCGCGAGCGCACCGCCGAGCAACTCCCCGAATGCGGGAAAGATCGGATTGTTGAGCTCGGGGAGAAAGAGCCCGACCAACCGGGCGCGCTCGCCGCGAAGCTTCGTCGGGCGCTCGTATCCGAGCACATCGAGCGCGGTGAGCACGGCCTGCCGTGTGGCGTCGGAGACGCCCGGCTTCTCATTGAGCACCCGACTCACGGTGGCTTCGCTCACCCCGACTTTTCGAGCAACTTCGGCAAGTCTTTTCGACATGTAGAAAATCTTACGCAAATAGTGCAAGAAATTGCAGGCGCAGCGGCAACTACCATGGGTGGATGCCGAATACGGTGGTCTCGATCGTGCGTTCCACCCACCCTGGCCCCAGCGTCGCGGTCAGCATCGTGGCCGTCGTGCTCGGCATCGGGCTGGGTCTCGAACCGTGGCGACTCGGCCTTCTCGCAGTCGTGTTCTTGCTCAACCAGGCCTCGGTCGGTCTCTCGAACGACTGGCTTGACGCCGACCGCGACCGAGCCGTCGGCCGAACGGACAAGCCCGTCGCGCTCGGCCAGATCAGCGCCGCCACCGTTCGCTCCACGGCCTTTGCGACCGCAGTGCTCGCCATCCTGCTCACTCTGCCGCTCGGCCTGTGGGCGACGCTGGCCCATGCCGTGTTCATCGTGTCTGCCTGGACCTACAACGTGGGGCTCAAGAACACGCCGGCGTCGGTGCTCCCCTACATTGTGAGCTTCGGACTGCTCCCCATGGTCGCGTCACTCGCTCGCGCCGTTCCCGCCGTCGCGGCACCGTGGGCGCTCGCGCTCGGCTCCATGCTCGGCATCGCGGCCCACTTTGCGAACGTACTGCCGGATCTCGACGATGACGAGCGCACCGGCATCCGCGGCCTGCCTCATCGACTCGGTCGGCGCGTATCCGGTGCGGTCATCTACGTTGCGCTGTCCGTCGCCGGGCTGCTCGCCTTCTTCGGGCCGGCCGGCGAGAAGACCGTGCTTCAGTGGATAGGACTCGTGCTCACCCTGCTGCTCGCGGTCGGGATGGCTGTGGCGCTCCGGAGGCCGCCCACCCGGCTGCTCTTCCAGCTGATCATCGCCGCGGCGCTCGTGAACGTCGTGCTGCTGTCTTTCAGCGGCGATCGGCTAGTCAGCCCCGGATGATTGCGCCCGGTTGCAACGTGCGCGGCTGCTCGAACCGGCGCCAGTGTTACGGACGAGCGCGGTCATCGCGCCCGGGTGTCGGAAGAGCCGCGGTGACCGGTGCACCGCTACGGGGATTGCGGATCCCGATCGCCGAAGCGACACCACCGAGAATCAGCAGCGCGGCCGTCACGAACATTCCGCGGTGGAACCCGTCCACCTGCAGTCGCGACCCGATGATGAGGCCGATCATGGCCGTGGCGATCAACCCGGCGACGCGCGAGACCGCGTTGTTGATGGCCGAGCCGATGCCGGACTGCGCCTGACTGATCGAGCCCAGGATCGCGCTCGTGAGCGGCGCGACGGTGAGAGTCAGCCCGAGGCCGAACAGGATCACGCCCGGCAGCACCTCGGTCCAGTAGTACGGACGCGAACCCATCAGGAGGAAGTAGAGGTATCCGGCCCCGCCGACGATAGGCCCGACGGTCATGAACAACCTCGGGCCGAAGCGCCCGGCCAGCCCGCCGACGTAGGAGGAGAGCAGGATGCTGATGATCGTCACCGGCAGAATCGCGAGGCCGGCAAGCGTCGCCCTGTAGCCTCCGACCTCCTGCAGGAACACCGGCAACAGGAAGCCACCGAGGGAGAGTGCCCCGTAGATGAAGGTCGTCGCGATGTTGCCGGCGGCGAAGTTGCGAACGCGGAACAGACTGAGCGGCATCATCGGCTGCTTCGCCGTCTTCTCGCGCCACAGGAATGCGGCGAACGCGAGGATGCCGAGCGCAAGCGGCAGGTAGATGACCGGGCTGGCCCAGCCGTAGTTGCCGTGCTCGATGAGCGCGAACACGGGGAGCCCGAGCCCGAGAACACCGAGCAGCGCGCCCGGGTAGTCGATCCTCACGCCGTGCTCACGCACGTCCTTCTGCTTCAGCAGGAACAACAGGTACAGGGTCACGGCGATGGGCAGCACGTTGATCGCGAATACCCAGCGCCAGGAGAGCAGGTCGACGAACAGCCCTCCGAGCAGCGGCCCGGCGATGAACGCGGCGCTCGTGAATGCGGTCCACTGTCCGATCGCCTTCGCCTGCGCCGGGCCGCGGAAATTGGCCATGATGATCGCCAGCGAACTCGGCACGAGAAGTGCACCGCCGATCCCCTGCAGGCCGCGGGCGACGATGAGGATCTCGGATGTTGGAGAGATCGCACAGACCAGCGACGCCGCCCCGAAGACGATCAGCCCGACGCGAAGGATCACGATGCGGCCGTACACGTCCGATAGGGACCCGGCGACGAGGATCAGCGAGCCGAGCGTGATGAGGTAAGCATCCACCACCCACTGTTGCGTGCTGACGCCGCCGACAAGCTCCCTCGTGATGGCGGGAAGCGCGACGTTGATGACGGAACCGTCGAGGAAGGCGACAAAGGATGCGAGCACCGCGATGGCGAGGATTAGCCGTTGATTCTTCGTCATGAGGTCATTGTGAACCCTCGGCCGCTCGAATTGATTCTTCCACCGCCTCGAAGAGCTGCGGTGAAGCGAGCGGCCTGAAGTGGCCCACCATCGACAGCTCGATGTTCGTCGCGCCCTCGAGCCGGCTGCCCCCCGGAATCAACGGGTCGAGCCTGCTGTAGATCGAGGTGATCCTGTGGTTGGCCGCGAGATTCGCGGCGAGACTGACAACGGTCTCGTCCGCGGGCGAGAACGCTCGAAGCGCCGGATTCGGGGCGTATCGGGCCAGCATCGAACCTCCGAACGGGGTATTGATGGCGATGAGTCTTTCGATTCGACCCTCGCGGTCATCCATCACCATCATGTGCTTGCCGATCAGTCCGCCCTTGCTGTGCGCCACCAGGATGACGCCCCGAAGATCGAGCGCGTCGAGGTAACGCTGGGCGAGTTCCGCGGAGGCCGTGACCGTCTTGCGGTTGTATCCGAGTTGCGGAAGCGCGTGGATCGGATGCCCGAGTTCGTGCAGGCGGTCGGCCACCGGTCGCAGGAACTGCCAGGTCTCGTAAACACCGGGGACCAACAGCACTGGGGCGCGCGATCCGACTGGATATCCGTCGGCGAACTCACGCCTGAACAGGTGACGAGCCTGCTCGCTCATCTGGTAACCGCGGTCGGCGAAGGTCGATCCGAGGTCTCGGAGGCTGATCATCTCGCGTGTTCCACGATCAGCTCCGCGGTTCGTACAGGATCGGAATAAATGATGAGGTGCGGCCCGATGACCTCGTCGAACGAGTGGCTGCTGCGGTAGAACGTCGCGCCACGGGTGCGCCACGCGTTCCCCTGCAGCTCGGTCCCGATCACGCTTCAGACTCTACGCGTGCCGTCGGCGGCCTGCGGATTCGGCTAGAGCATCCCCACGGCAACGACCAGAACCACCGCGATGCCGGCCCGATTCGACTCCGCGATGTCGACCATCGCGCTGATCCCCCAGTCGTGGTCCCCGGCCGGGTCATCGAAGATCTGCCTGACCGTCCACTGTGCGGTTCCCTCGTCCACGATGAGCATGGCCGAGCTGCGGGCGTCCGGCCCCGTGCCGAGGTTGTTGTGCTGGCGGAAGTAGGCGTCCATGGCATCCGCCCAGGCCTCGGAGTCGAAGCCTGCCGCGGCATCCAGCTCCCCCAGTTCCTCGTAGTTCTCGAGCGCTGCGAGCTGGACGCGCCGGAACAGCTCGTTGCGCACGAGGATGCGAAATGCGCGGATGTTCGTGGTCACATTGTGAGGCCTCGGCGGCAGCACCGGCCCCTCGAGATCGACGGCCGCGCTCGGGTTGATGAGCTCCTCCCACTCGTCGAGAAGACTCGAATCCACCTGGCGCACGAGCTCGCCGAGCCACTCGATGAGGTCGAGCAGTTCCTCGGTCTTCGCCTCATCCGGAATCGTCTGGCGTGCCGCGCGATAGGCGTCGGAGAGATAGCGCAGCACCAGTCCCTCCGAGCGATTGAGCTTGTAGAACCCGATGAAGTCGTTGAAGGTCATGGCGCGCTCGTAGAGATCGCGCACGACCGACTTCGGGCTCAGTTCGAAGTCGCCGACCCATGGCTGCGACCGTCGGTAGGTGGCGAAAGCGGCATCCAGCAGCTCTTCCAGTGGCTTCGGATGGGTCACCTCCTCGAGCAACTCCATGCGCTGCTCGTAGTCGATTCCTTCGTTCTTCATGGCCGCGACGGCCTCTCCCCTCGCCATGAACTGCTGCGCCGACAGCACGGGACGCGGATCATCGAGGGTCGCTTCGAGCACTGAGATCATGTCGAGGGCATAACTGGGCGAGCGCTCGGCGCCCTCTGAGGGCTGGATCAGGTCGAAGACCGCGAGCGCGAACGGCGACAGCGGCTGATTGAGCGCGAAGTTCGGCTGCAGGTCGACGGTGAGGGCGATGCGTCCGTCCACATCCTGCTGCACGATCTCGGCGGTGCGCAACGTGCGGTAGATCGAGAGCGCCTGGCGAGCGAGTTCGAGCTGACGCGGCCGTGGTTCGTGGTTATTCTCGATGAGTTCGCGCAATTCGTCGAACGGTTCGCCCCCGCGACCGATCACGTTCAGCACCATCGCGTGGCTCACCCGCATGCTCGACGTGAGCGTCTCCGGCTCGGCGGCGATCAGGCGATTGAAGCTCGGTTCGCCCCACGAGACGAAGCCGTCCGGCGCCCGCTTGCGCACGATCCGCTTGATCTTCTTGGGATCGTCGCCCGCCCTGGCGAGCAGCCGCGCGTTCTCGGTCTCGTGATCCGGCGCCTGCACCACCACGGTGCCCGCCGTGTCATAGCCCGCGCGACCGGCACGCCCGGCGATCTGGTGGAACTCTCGTGCACTCAGCTGCCGCATCCTGGTTCCGTCGAACTTGGTGAGAGCGGTCAGTAACACGGTGCGAATGGGCACGTTGATGCCCACGCCGAGGGTGTCGGTGCCGCAGATGACCTTGAGCAACCCCCGCTGGGCGAGCTGCTCAACCAGTCGCCGGTACTTCGGCAGCATCCCGGCATGGTGCACGCCGATTCCGGAGCGGATGAGGCGCGACAGGGTGCGCCCGAAATTGGTCGTGAAGTGGAAATCGCCGATCGCATCCGCGATTTCGTCGCGCTGCTCCCGAGTGGCGATCTTGACGCTGGTCAGCGCCTGCGCCCTCTCGAGGGCCGCCGCCTGCGAGAAGTGGACGATGTAGATGGGCGCCTGGCCCGTCTGGAGCAGGTCTTCGACCGTCTCGTGCACCGGCGTCGTGGCGTAGGAGTAGTGCAGCGGGACCGGACGATCGACGCCGACGACCACCGCGGTATCGCGCCCGTTGCGCTCCTCGAGGTCTTTCGCGAGCCAGTCGATGTCCCCGAGGGTCGCCGACATGAGGATGAACTGAACGTGCGGAAGCGTGAGCAGCGGCACTTGCCAGGCCCAGCCGCGCTCCGGGTCAGAGTAGAAATGGAACTCGTCCATCACTACCTGGTCGACGGGCGCGTCCGTGCCGTGGCGCAGGGCGAGGTTCGCGAGGATCTCGGCGGTGCAGCAGACGATGGGCGCATCCGCGTTGACGCTCGAATCGCCGGTGACCATGCCAACGTTCTCTGCGCCGAAGATGTCGACGAGGGAGAAGAACTTCTCCGACACCAGTGCTTTGATCGGCGCGGTGTAGAAGGTGCGCTTGCCCTGGCTCAGGGCGGCGAAGTGAGCTCCGACGGCGACGAGCGACTTGCCGGTTCCGGTCGGGGTGCTCAGGATGAGGTTGGCGCCGGAGACGATCTCAATGAGCGCCTCGTCCTGCGCGGGATAGAGGTTCAGCCCGAGGTCTTCGACCCAACCGACGAAGGCCGCGTATACGGCATCCGGATCGTATACAGGAGGGATGCGGCCGGGCAGCCGCTCAGGCATGGTTGGTGGCGACGAGCCTGTAGACGTGCTCCACGTAGGCCCAGAATCCATCGACGTCCAGTTTCACGGGAACGATCGCGTTCGGCGCCGGCGAGTCGAAGTCGACGACGGTCTCCCCGCTGGTGAACTCGCCCTTCGTCTCGACCCGCACCAACGCGGGACGGGAGGCGAAGAGGTCGGGCCTGGCCACGTAGGCGACCGCACAGACGTCGTGCACGGCCTGGCCATCCCAGTCGGCGTCGTTCGCGTCGGCCCAGTAGGTGGCAAGCGGCAGGATGAGCTCGTCCGCGAGTCGCCCGAGGGTCGCGAGCCTTTCGACTACGGGACCGTTCGCCTGTGCCTGCAGGGTGAGATCGAGCCCGACCATCACCACCTGCCAGTCCGCGTCGAAGACGATGCGGGCGGCCTCCGGATCGGCGTAGATATTGAACTCGGCGGCCGGCGTCGCGTTGCCCCGCGTGAACGATCCGCCCATGATGGTGAAGGATGCCGCCCAGCGGGCGATCGCGGGCTCCTCCTTCAGAGCGAGCGCGATATTCGTGAGCGGGCCGGTGGCGACGAGATGGACGGCACCTGGCGTTGCGCGCAGCGTGTCGATGATGAACTCCACGGCGTGCAGGCCGGAGAGAGGAAGGGTCGGCGCGGGCAGCGTCACGTTGCCGAGCCCGCTCTCGCCGTGGACGTGGCTCGCCTCCCGGGTGGCGCCAAGCAGAGGCTCACCGGCGCCCGCCGAGACCGGGACGCGGTCGAATCCGAGGTATTCGCGCAGAGCGAGCGCGTTGGCGGTCGTACGAGTGAGCCCCACATTGCCGCCCACGGTCGTCACCCCGACCAGATTGAGGTTCGGATCGCCGTGCGCAAGCAGCAGCGCGAGTGCGTCGTCGAGGCCGGGGTCACAGTCGAGCAAGATGTTTTTCGCCATGGGTCAACCGTGCCACATCGGCGGCGCTCCGTCCGGACGCCCGTCGCATCCGCCCTCCCCGCATCCGGCCGCACCAGTTGCGGAGGACTCCTTCCGGCGCGCCGCTGTTATCCGGGGCGACTCGCCGCGCGACTCCTCCGCAACGGTTGTTGCATAGGGCGGCACGGACGAGCGTCGTAGAATTACCCGTGCCTTCAGACTCATCCATTGACCCGTCAGACCTCGAGGTGACCCTCCGAGTGCTCGCGGCGATGGACGGCATCGACGAGGAAGATCCGAACTTCGTCGCGGTGCGCATGGCGACCGCGCGGATGTTCAAATCGGTGAAGAAGACACGCCGCCTCGAGAAGAGGGCCGAGATTGCCGAGGCCGACAAACGGGTGGTCGCGAACACCGCCACGGGAGCGCCCGACCGCATCGACGACGAGACCCGCGGCATCCCCCTGGCCATCACGGTTGCCGCTCCCACGGCCGGTACCCTTCTCAAGTCACGCCCCTGCTACATCTGCAAGCAGCACTACACCCACGTCGACGCCTTCTACCATCAGCTCTGCCCCGATTGCGCTGCCGAGAACCACGCCAAGCGGGCTGCACGAACGGACCTCGCCGGCAAGCGCGCCCTGCTCACCGGTGGCCGCGCGAAAATCGGCATGTACATCGCGCTGCGCCTGCTTCGGGATGGCGCGCACACGACCATCACGACGCGGTTCCCGCGCGATGCCGTGCGCCGCTTCTCGTCGCTGCCCGATTCGAAGGAGTGGCTGCATCGCCTGCGGGTCGTCGGCATCGACCTGCGCGACCCGGCCCAGGTCATCGGCCTCACGGACGCGATGATCGACGCGGGGCCGCTCGACATCCTCATCAACAATGCCGCGCAGACGGTGCGTCGCTCCCCCGGCTCCTACGCTCCCCTCTCCGACGCGGAATCCGCGCCCCTTCCGGACGGCCCGCTCCCCGAGTTGCTTACCTTCGGGCACACGAATGACACGCATCCGCAGGCACTCGCAGCCTCGGTCGCATCCCACCCGATCCTCTCGAGCGCGCTGGCGATCACCGCGGACGAACTCACCGAGCTGGCGCTCGCCGCCGGGTCGTCGTCACTCGAGCGTCTTGTCGCGGGCACCGCGATCGATGCCGGCGGGCTCGTGCCCGATCACCACGACGCCAACTCGTGGACACAGTTCGTGCACGAGGTGGACCCGCTCGAGATGCTCGAGGTGCAACTCGCCAACGTGACCGCGCCCTTCCTCCTCGTGTCGCGACTGCGGCCCGCGATGGCTGCAGCGGAGGCCCGCCGAAAGTACATCGTCAACGTGTCAGCGATGGAGGGGCAGTTCGGCCGAGGGTACAAGGGCCCGGGGCATCCACACACCAACATGGCGAAGGCCTCGCTCAACATGCTCACGCGCACGAGTGCGAAGGAGATGCTGGAGACCGACGGGATACTGATGACGAGCGTCGACACGGGCTGGATCACGGATGAGCGCCCGCACCCGACGAAGGTGCGGCTCGCCGAGGAAGGTTTCCATGCCCCGCTCGACCTCGTCGACGGTGCTGCCCGCGTCTACGACCCCATCGTGCGTGGCGAAGACGGAGAAGACCTGCACGGCGTCTTCCTCAAGGACTACAAGCCCGCCGCCTGGTAGGAACGCTCAACCTGATAGACGAGGCGCAGACAGTAGTCCCGCGGAAGCACCGAGTCGGCGTCGAGGGTGAGCAGATACGCCGGGTCCGGCGCGGCGACGTCGCCGAGGGGCGGCTCATCGATCCGGCGTGGCACGACGCCGTCCGGCGCCTGCTCGTGGCGATGGATGCCGCCGATCAGTCCGATGCGGGAGTTGAGATCGACCGCAGCGTGGGCCCAGACCTTTCCCTCGAAAGTCTCGACCGCCACGGTGAAGGTGGAGACGAGCCGCTGGTACAGCTCGACCATCCTTTCGCGCGCCGGGGCCGAATTCTCGCTCGCGGCGGCACTGAGAGCTTCCGCGATGAGCTGGAATTCCGCCGCGAGGCCCAGCAACACCTCGTCGACGAAAAACCGGTCGACGTGGTCGGTGTTCTGTTCCCCGGCCGCCATGCGCTCCAGCCAGTCGGCGGCCCATGCGTAATTGTTCGCGAGATCACGCACGGCTATCGGTTCGACCCAACTCGACGGACTCGACGCCGGAAACGAGCGCTGGGCGGCCGAGAACCGCTCCGCCGGTGCGGCGAGGGCCGCCATGATTCCGGATGCGAGCGAGCGCGCCTCGTCGAACCGCACGGCGACGTCGGGGCCGCCGGGAACGGGTGCGTCATCAACGAGCAGCACGACGCGCAGCGCGGGATAGTCCTGCAGCGCGGCGGACCACAGGGTTCGGCGCACGATCTGCGGGGCCTCCGCAGCACTCGCAACGAGCAGTGTCATCGAGCCGGCGTGCCCGGAGAAGTGCCTGTCGAGTTCTGCGCGTGGCACGCGCACGTACGCGCGAAAGCGCAGCAGCGCGCGCTGCCGCGCAACGAGGTACAGCAGGGCCGAGAAGGTCAGCAAGGTCACAGCGATCAGGGGGGAGATCGCCTCCATCATCAAGGAGATCTTGATGCCGCCGAGCAGCTCGCGGATGACGGTGCACACCACACAGACGAGCCAGAGCAGCACCGTGGCCGCGATCGCCAACCGGCCGAGGGTGATCCTGCGGTCGCTCGGACCCTCATGAACCGTCGGCAGTGAACGGGTGCGCCTCTCGGGGCCGAATCGGCGTTTTCTGGCAGGCGAGATCGTACTGTGAGCCGTCATAGGGGGTAAGTCCTCTGAAAATCGGCCAGCGCGGGTTCGGGTCGCACTTCGGGTGGCCGTAGCAAAGGTTACGTCAGATACCCGCTCCTCCGGAGCCCCCCATTGGGGGCGCCACGACGAGAGCGCCAGACCCCGCGGCACGGAGGTTACGACGCTTTACGCGGGATCCAGAGGCTCGGCGGCTGCAACCGTTAGCGTCGAGGGCGTGAGCGCCACCATCGAAAACCTTCTGACCGAGAACCGCGTGTACCCTCCGGGGGCGGCGTTCGCGGCATCCGCCAATGTCGGAGCCGACGAATGGACGCGTGCGGCGGCGGATCCGGTCGCCTACTGGGAACGGCAGGCAGAGCGCCTCGACTGGTCGGAACGCTGGCACACGGCGCACACCTGGGCCCCCGCGACCGCGCTGCCCTCCGGTGAGACGGACGCCGACGGCGAAACGCTGCTCTCGATCCCGCGGGCCGAATGGTTCCTCGGCGGCACACTCAACGTCGCCGTCAACTGCGTGGACCGTCACGTGCAGGCGGGCCGCGGCGATACCGTTGCGATCAACTTCGAGGGAGAACCGGGCGACCGGGAGACCATCACCTACGGCGAGCTGCAGCGCCGGGTCGCCAGGGCCGCCAATGCGCTGACCGACCTCGGCATCGGAAAGGGTGACCGCGTGGTCGTCTACCTGCCTGTCATTCCCGAGACGATCGTCATCACTCTCGCCATCGCTCGGATCGGTGCCATCCACTCCCTCGTTTTTGGCGGCTTTTCGGCCGAGGCGCTCCGATTCCGCATCGAGGACACCGGCGCGAAGCTCCTGGTCACGTCCGACGGCCAATTCCGCCGCGGCCGGGCGATCGCCGTCAAAGCGAACGCCGACGAGGCGGTCGCGGGCATCGCGGCCATCGAACACGTACTCGTCATCCGCCGCACCGGGGAACTCACGCCGGACCTTCCGTGGACCGAAGGTCGGGACCTCTGGTGGCACGATCTCGTCGAGGCCGCCGCCGACACTCACGAACCGGAATACTTCGACGCGGAGACGCCGCTCTTCATCATCTACACCTCTGGGACCACCGGAAAGCCGAAGGGAGTCGTCCACACCGCGGGCGGCTACCTGGTGCAGGCTTCCTGGAGCCACTGGGCGGTCTTCGACGCGAAAGCCGACGACGTCTACTGGTGCACGGCCGACCTCGCGTGGGTGACGGCCCACACCTACGTCCTGTACGGGCCGTTCTCGAATGGCGCAACATCCGTCATCTACGAGGGCACCCCGGACACTCCGCACCCCGGCCGTCACTTCGAGATCATCGAGCGCTACGGCGTGACGACCTACTACACGGCGCCGACGCTCATCCGCACGTTCATGACCTGGTTTCCGGATGGCGTCCCCGCTCCCTGGGATCTCTCGAGCATCCGCCTCCTCGGCTCCGTTGGCGAACCGATCAACCCGGAAGCCTGGATGTGGTTCCGTGACTACATCGGGACGGGCACGGCACCGGTCGTCGACACCTGGTGGCAGTCGGAGACCGGGTCGGCCATCATCGCGCCGCTGCCGGGCGTCACGCCGCTCAAACCCGGCTCCGCGACCCACGCCCTCCCTGGAATCACCGCGCGGATCGTCGACGAAGACGGTGAGCAGGTGGCGAACGGATCCGGCGGCTACCTGGTCATCGACGGCACCTGGCCCGCCATGGCGCGAACGATATGGGGTAATCCGGATCGCTATCGAGACTCCTACTGGAAGAAGTACGCGAGCCGCGGCTATTTCTTCGCCGGGGACGGCGCGAAATACGACGACGACGGATACATCTGGCTGCTCGGCCGCGTCGACGACGTCATCAACGTGTCCGGCCATCGGCTGTCGACGATCGAAATCGAGTCCGTGCTGGTCGCGCACCCGGCGGTCGGCGAGGCGGGCGTCGCAGGGGTGAGCGATACCAGGACGGGCGAGGCGATCGCGGCATTCGTGATCCCCTCCCGGAGCATCTCTGCGCAGGAGGCCGGGGACCCGGCAACCTGGCGGGAGCTCGAGGCCGAGCTGTCCGCACTCCTTCGCGCCCATGTGTCGCGCGAGATCGGCGCGATTGCACGACCTCGTGACATCGTGGTGGTCCCCGATCTGCCCAAGACGCGCTCCGGCAAGATCATGCGGCGACTACTCGGCGACCTCGTCGATGGTCGCGCGCTTGGCGACACGACGTCGCTTCAGGACGAAACGGTGCCCATCCGGATCCGCGAGATTCTCGAGGCGCGCTCTTCAGCGGCCAGGATCCGCGACTAACACCGCCGGGAGCCAGGCAGGCTCCGGGCGCTCGTAGCTGACGAAGCGATACCGGCTGCCGGTGCGGGACACACGCCACCCGCTCTCCGGATCCGTGGTCCTGCTCCAGGAACCGTCGATGGCGGGCGCGAGGGTCTCCCCCTCGACCTCCAGGTCGACTTCGGTGACTTCGAGACGCGACGCGAACGGCATGGCTTCGCGGTAGATCTCCCCTCCACCCATGATCCAGACGCTTTCGGGAAGGGCCGCGAAAAGACCGACATCCAGTGCGTGGACCACTTCGGCGCCCTGGGCCGACCAACCGGCCCGCCTCGTGACCACGATGTTGCGCCTATCGGGAAGCGGCCGGAACCGCGCCGGGATCGAATCCCACGTGCGTCGGCCCATGATCACGACTTCGCCGCTGGTCAGCGCTCTGAACCGAGCAATGTCCTCGGGCAGATGCCACGGAATCGCACCGTCGCGACCGATGACGCCGCCCCGGGCTTCGGCCCAGATCAGTGCGACGGTCATACCGCGACGGGCGCCTTGATGGCCGGATGATGCGCGTAGTCGAGCACCTCGACATCCTCGAATTCGTAGTCGAAGATGCTCGCCCGCTCGCCCGCGATCCGGAGCTTCGGGGCCGGGTACGGGTCACGGCGAAGCTGCTCCGTCACCTGCTCGATGTGGTTGTCGTAGATGTGGCAGTCGCCACCGGTCCAGACGAACTCGCCAACCTCCAGTCCCGTCTGCGCCGCGACCAGATGGGTGAGCAGCGCGTAGCTGGCGATGTTGAATGGTACGCCGAGAAACAGGTCGGCGCTGCGCTGGTACAGCTGGCAGGAAAGGCGACCGTCCGCGACGTAGAACTGGAACAGGGCGTGGCAGGGGGCGAGAGCCATCTCGGGGATGTCGGCGACGTTCCATGCGGAGACGATCAGCCTCCTCGAATCCGGGTTCGTCCTGATCGCGTCGATCACCTCAGAGAGCTGGTCGACGTGCTCACCCGACGGCGTCGGCCATGACCGCCACTGCACGCCGTATACGGGACCGAGGTCGCCATCGGCATCCGCCCACTCGTCCCAGATCGTCACACCGTGATCCTGCAGCCAGCGAGCATTGCCCTCGCCGCGCAGGAACCAGAGCAGCTCGTAGACGACCGACCTGAAGTGCACCCGCTTGGTGGTGATGAGCGGGAATCCCTCACCGAGGTCGAAGCGCAGCTGGCGCCCGAAGACGCTCCGCGTGCCGGTGCCCGTGCGATCCGATTTCACGGCCCCCAGCTCCAACGTCTCGCGGAGCAGATTCTCGTACGGGGTCGCGATCGTGGTAGTCACGTCATCGAGCGTAGGGGCACACGCGGCCGTCAGCGGAACGACGCTCGCACCGATTCCAACTTCGATTCGGCCCCTGCACCTGAGCGCGCTACGCGGCCACACCGAGCGCGTCGAGCGAGTCCTGCACGATGGCGAGTCCCTGCAGGCCGGGGAGGCCCGCGATATGGTCGTCGATCTTGCGGGCGGCCTTGCGGCCCTCTGCCCCGCTCATCAGGTGGTTCATCACGTGGACGACCTCGGATTTTTCCATGATGCTCGAGCCGACAGGCGCCCAAAAGTTCTTGAGCGCGAACCGGGCGATGACCTGGGCCTTCCTGCTCTTGGCCAGGCGATCGCGGGCCTGCGAGGTATAGAACGCGACGTGTCTCGCCTCCTGTTTCGCGATCCGGCGCAGTAGCTCTGCCAGCGTCGGATTCTCTTCCAGCTCGGCCATCCGGTTGTATGCGGTGATCGCCGACCACTCGTTCGCGGCACCCCACGCCATGTGCACGGCGACGAAGTCCATTCCGACGAGCTTGCCGGCTACCGACTGCTTGATCGGGTCGAGACGATCCTTCCAGCCGAGCTTCAGACGACTGGCCTTGAGCTCGTCGTAGTCGACCGTGATGCCGTGAACACCGAGAAGGGCGGCGAGAGCCTCGCCATGCCAGAACTCCTCGCGGTTCCACATCGTCATGAATGCGCTGACATCCTTTTCCTTGTGCGAGGGCGTGGTGAGCAGGTCGCGGGTGTAGCAGACCGTGTGATACTCGACATCCGCCATGTAGCGCAGCGTGCGCAGCGAATAGTCCGGAAGCGGTTCCGCGCGAAACTGCTCGAAGTCGAGATCGTCCCAGCGCACGCTGACCGAGGTCGCCGCGTATTTGTCTACGTCGAATGCCATGCCTCATCGGGATGCGGCCATCGAGCGGCCTAGTCCCTCGCTCCCTCGCCAGTCGAATTCTCTCTACCTGAAATACTCACACCATTCGCGAGATCGTGGGCGCCGCGTTTCCAGTCTTCGATGGTCCAGCGTCTTCGCTGCGCCTCCCGCGAGAGACTGGTGTCCGGGTTAATCGCGTGCGGGTTGCCAAGCAACTCCAGCCACACCAGGTCCGAATGGCTGTCACCGTATCCGTAGGACTTCGAGAGGTCGATGCCGTGGGTCTCGGCGTACTGCCGAAGCCAGGCCGCCCGCGCCTCGTCGACCAGCGGAGGTTTCGCGAGATACCCGGTCAGGATGCCGTCGCGCTCGTGCATGGTGCCCGCGACGACCTCGTCGAAGAGCCACGCAATCGGCTCGATGAGGATGCCGATCGAGCCGCTGACCAGCACGGTGCGATGTCCGGCGGAGCGGTGCGCGCGAATCCGATCGACGGCTGCGGGCATGATCCGGCGGAGCATCAGCTCGCTGTAACCGCGAGCGACCACCTTTTGCAACCGTGCTCCCGGCATCCCGCGATAGCGGCGCAGGAAGAGACGGATGAATTCGCCGCGGTCCCGTCGCTCCGCACGAAGATACCGGGGCAGCGAGGCGAGCAGATTGAGCGCCTCGCCCGGCCAGGCCGCCTTGCGGAATCCCGCGGAGCGCACCCAGAGATACTGCTCGACGATGTTCGAGTCGATGACGGTTCCCTCGAAGTCGAAGACGGCGACCACATCCGAGCGCTCGGGGAGCGCCCTGGCGATGGACTTCTCGTTCGACTGTCGTCGCTTGGTGAAGGCGTGCGTCATCGCCGTGATCGATGGGAAGTGCACGCGCTGGAGGTAGTCCTCCCAGTCGATCTCCGCGACGTCGAATCCGCGGTCGCCCTTGATGGCCGCCGGCAGCGAATCGTGAAGCGCCTTAGTACGCCGATCGTCAAAGATGATCTCGGTCTGCACGTAGGCCCGGTACAGATCGGAGAAGGTGCGGAGGGATTCGAGGTCGCTCCGTCGCTGCTGCACCGCCGCGATCCATTTTCTGGTGCGTGCCGTCGATGGCAGCCGCTCGATCAGGCGGGCCCGCTGGTCGTTGATTCGCTCCCGGTAGCGAAGGGCCCTCTCGACCTTCCGGCCACCGGGAAACTTCCAGTTGGGAACCTGGATGTGACCTTCGCCGTCCTTCGGCATCGGGTTCTCCGTGAAGAACTCGTTCACGTTCTGGAACATCCGGTGGAACGGCAGAGGGTTGCTCGCGCCAGAGCTCACGTGAAAATAGCGGGTCTCTCCGACGGCGGCCGGCGTTGCGGCGGCGGCGAGGATCGCGTTCACGACGTAGTCGACGGGAATGACGTCGAGCACGCTGTCTGGCAGGCCGGGGAACTCCGGCAACATGCCGCGCCCATAGGCGAGAATCAGCGGGTCTGCGACCTTGAAGCCATCTATCCACCCGGGATAGGGATGGCGAAGCGCGCTCTCGATGATCGCGGGGCGCACGACCGACAGTCGATGGCCCTGCTCCGCCCAAAGCTCCTCGGCGGCACGTTCGGCGAATGCCTTCGTGAGGGTGTAGACATCGGTCCAGCCCAGGCTCTCCGCTCGGGTGCGCCCGTAGTCGACGAGCGTGTTCTGCACCCATCGCACGCGAGCGGCCTCGGCTGCCGTGGAGACCGCCTGCGGTCCCTCTTTGCCGTGGCGGGCTCGCGCATCCGAAATGAACGCACGAAGCAGCTCCGGTTGCCTCGAGGCCATCTGGACCCTGGTCCGGGCATCCTTTGCAGCCTCGTGCTCCACCCTCCAGTCCACGTCATGGGTGAGGCTCGCCTCCGGAACGATGCCCTTGCGGATGCCGCCGACGTACGCGGTCGAGATGTGCACGACGTGTGGATCACCGCCGGCTGCGGCGAGAGCGCCGTACAGGCCGATCGCTCCGCCGACGTTGGTGTCGAATGCCTGGTCGATCGGAGGGTCGAAGGAGACCGTCGAGGCCGCATGGATGACGAGGTCGATATCCGAGGGAAGACCGACGACGGTACCGAGATCACCCTCGACGACTCTGAGGCGTTCGTGCGCCACCCGTTCGACCTCGTCATCGCCTGCCGCCTCGCGCCAGGTGCGAAACACGGGCTTACGAAGAAGCGTACGAACGCGGTCGTCGCCGCTCGAACTGCCCTTCGGTCGCACCAGGAGGGAGACCGTTGTATTCGGGTGCCCGGTGATGAGCCGCTCGAGAACCGCCTGGCCGACGAAGCCTGTCCCGCCGGTCAGAAGGACGTGTGCGTCGCCCAGATCGAAAGTCGCGGTCTTGCGCGTCATCGGCTGAGTCGCGCGGCGACCGTCGCCGCCACCCCGTTGCCGATTCCGGGCAGAGTGGCGACGGCCGACCCGATCGCCGCGGCACGCGCGTGGCCCTGGGAGGCACCGAAGGTGAAGAGCTCGAAGAACGAGCGATCGTCGTCGGAGCGGTCGATCGCGCCGATGGGCCAGGCGGCGGAACTCAGCGCCCGGCGGGTCAGCCGCGCGGCTTTCGCCGACTCGCCCAGTCGACGCCGAGCCTCGTCGTCGAAGAACAGCGAGTGTCGGAGTTTCACATCCAGGACCATGTCGATGGTCGAGGTGAGCGCGGCGCTGGCGCTGGTCTCCACCAGCCGCTTATATGCCGCACGAGTTATCCATTCGTCCACGAGTCCGATGGTCATATGCACCGCCACGATCGGCGTTCCGATCACGATCGCTGAGATGGCCCGTCGGATCGGGCCGCGACGCTCCCCCGCCTCGCTCGCCGCGGTGCGCAGCCTGCCGGACGACTGCGCTTCGAGGCCCGCTGCATTGTTGGCCTCAAGAATGGCGTCAAGGGCATCGGCAAGCCAGAATTTCTCGAACGCCCAGGTGACCAGGAAGGCGGTGACTCTGGCATCCTTATGCGTCGCGGTGACCAGCACGTTGCGGAGGTGCTGCATCGTCGCGCTCTCGAGCTGGCCGAGGTAGCGCACCAGGCGGAGACTGTCCGGCGGCAGAGGCGTCGTGCGGTATTCCGCCAGCTGAAGGGTCGCACGATGATTTCCCCGAGCGGTACGGGCAAAATCCCTCACGTCGAAGTGAGCGGAACGATCGGCCGCCGCAATGGTCTCATCATTCATGGTCATGAAACTCAACCCTTGCTGGCACGGACTAGACGACAGGTGCGCGGAGTACCTTATAGCACCGTATCGTAAGTGCCATGGGTGTTGCTCTCGTGACCGGAGGAACGTCGGGCATCGGCGCCGCGTTCGCCAGGGCCATCGCTGGCCGAGGCGACGACCTCGTGCTCGTGGCGCGGTCCGCCGATCGGCTGCAGGAGATGGCCGCCGAACTCCGCTCGACGGGGCGTTCGGTTGAGATCATCCAGGCGGACCTGAGCGATCGTGCCGCAGTCGCCAGGGTCGCGGCGCGCCTCGAAGATCCTGAGCGCCCCATCGACCTGCTCGTGAACAACGCGGGCTTCGGCATACACGGCTCCTTGACCGATCCGGATGTCGCAGCGCACGATCGGGCGTTCGAGGTCATGGGCCGAGCGGTACTCGTGCTCTCCGGAGCGGCGGCCAGGGCGATGCGGACACGGGGGCGGGGCAGAATCATCAACGTGTCGAGCACCGCCGGGTTCATGACCATGGGCAGCTACTCCGCGATCAAGTCGTGGGTTACGTCGTTCAGCGAGGGCCTGTCCGTCGAGCTTCGCGACACGGGCGTCGGCGTGACGGTGCTCTGTCCCGGCTGGGTGCACACCGAATTCCATCAACGGGCCGGCATCCGGTCCGGCAGCATCCCGAAATTCATGTGGCTCCGCGCCGAATCGCTGGTACGCGCCTGCCTGCGGGACGCCGACAGGGGCAGGGTGATCTCCATTCCGAGCCTGCGATACCGGGTGATCGTCTGGTTCGCCCGTCATCTGCCGAGAAGCGTCGTCCGCGCGATTTCGGCCTCGATCTCCTCCAGCCGGCGGGACACGGTCGCATCGTGACCACCGGTGTTCACAGGAGCGCGGGAAGCGGCCGGACCGCGACCAGCCCATTGCGTGACCGATTCACGTCGAAGACGCAGGCGGCTGCTCGGTTCGTCGCCCAACGTGGTCTGCTGAAGCCTCTCGTCTGGTACTTGACGCGTGTAACCGTCTCGGGGCGCGAGCACCTGAAAGACATCAGGGGCGGCTTCATCGTGGTCGCCAACCACGGCAGCCACCTCGACACTCCGCTGATCTTCGGGGCGCTTCCGCGTCGCTTGGCCCGCTATCTTGCCGCGGGCGCCGCGGCCGACTACTTCTTCGACGTCTGGTGGCGGCGCGGCCTCACCGCCCTGTTCTTCAATGCCTTCCCCGTCGAACGCACGCGCAAGGTTCCTCGGAGCATCAGCGCGAAGTCGCTGCTGCAGCGCGACATCCCCCTGCTCGTGTTCCCCGAGGGAACGCGCTCGAGGGACGGCGAGTTCGGCACGTTCAAGCCGGGTGCGGCGGCGCTCGCGGCATCCTGTTCGGTGCCATGCCTGCCCGTGGCGCTCATCGGGGTGCACCTGGCCCATCCGCGGGGAACGAACTGGCCGAAACGGGGTCGACAGCCCGTCGGCGTGTTTTTCGGCGCCCCGATGAAGGCCGCGGTCGGCGAGTCTGCGGCCGACTTCACCGAACGCCTCCGACGGGAGATCCTGCGCCTGCGGGACGCGAACTCCGCCCGTATCCTTGGGCAGGCCACATCATCCGAAGGAGCTGCAACGTGACCGATGTCAAACACATGAAGTGGTGGGGCTGGGGCGTCGACGGTGTCGCGTTCCATCACGAGGACAAGCCAGCCTTCGCGCCCTTCGTGCAGATGGCGGTTGGCATCGATGTGAACAGCCCGGCGACGGCGCTGACCTCCTTCGACGCCGTCACGGTGCCGGAAAGCCGCGCGACGCCCCAGTTCGTCGCAGACCTCGAGGCAATCGTCGGCGCGCAGAATGCCACTGTGGATGCCATGGAGCGGGTCGTGCACACGTTCGGCAAGAGCATCCGCGATCTCATTCGCGTGCGCTCAGGCCACCTCGACCGGACGCCGGATGTCGTCGTCTATCCCGCGGACGAGGCAGAGGTGCAGCGCGTCGTGGACGCCGCGGTCGCGGCAGATGCCGTCATCATCCCGTTCGGTGGTGGAAGCAACATCGTGGGCAGCCTCGAGCCCCACGCCGCGGAGTCGCGCACCGTGATCTCCCTCGACCTCGGCCGCCTGAACAGGGTTCTCGACATCGACGAGGTATCGGGACTCGCCCGCATCGAGGCCGGCGCCCTCGGTCCGGACCTCGAAGCCCAGCTCACCGAGAAGGGGTGGACGCTCGGCCACTTCCCCGACAGCTTCACCCACTCGACGCTCGGCGGCTGGGTCGCTACTCGTTCCTCCGGCATGCAGTCTGACAAGTACGGAGACATCGCCGACATCGCACGGGGGCTTCGGGTGGTCCGGCCCGACGGCACGCTCGTCATCCGCGCGGTTCCCAGCGCCTCCACCGGTCCGAGCGTGCGGGAGATGATCGTCGGCAGCGAGGGGAGGCTCGGCGTGATCACCGAGGTCACGGTTCAGGTGCATCGCATTCCGGCCGAGCGCGAGATCCTCGCCTATCTCTTCCCGAACTGGAAGGCGGGCCTCGAGGCGATGCACGAGATCTCGGAAAGCGACGCGTCGCCATCCGTGACACGGGTGTCGGATGCCCGCGAGACCGGTTTCTCCTTCGCGACCAGCAAGGAGAGCAAGGGAATCTCGAAGCTCGTCACCCAGGGCCTGCAGCGGTACCTGAAGGCAAGGGGCTGGCAGGTCGACGAGATGTGCCTCTCGTTCATCGGCTATGAGGGCAGCGCCTCCCATGTCGCCCGCCAGAAGAGGCTCGTCGGTGCGATCGTGAAGAAGCACGGCGGCATCGGCGTCGGCAAGGGACCGGGGGTTCTCTACGACCAGAAGAAGTTCGACACCCCCTACCTGCGCGACTTCCTGCTCGACCGCGGGGCGGCGGCGGATGTCTCGGAGACGTCGGCCCCATGGTCAAAGCTGCTCGGTCTCTATGAACACGCGATCGCGAGCGCGAACCGCGCGTACGAGCAGATCGGTGTGCAGGGCTGGATCATGGCCCACCTCTCCCATTCATACCACACGGGCGCGTGCCTGTACTTCACGTTCGCCTTCGCGCACGACGACGATCCGCTCCGGCAATATGACGTCGTGAAGGCCGCGATCCAGCAGGCGTTCATCGACTCCGGAGCCACGATCTCCCACCACCACGGTGTGGGGCTCGAACATGCGGCGTGGCTCGAGCAGGACATCTCCGCCGGCGGCGTCGCGGTCATGCGTGGACTATTCGACGCCGCTGACCCGAACGGCACCTTCAATCCGGGGAAGATCATCGCCCGCTAATCGCCGTACCTCGACCAGACCGTAAACTATGCCGGATACCATAGTCACGGGAGGGCGCACATGGCGGGCCAGGTTCGACAACGGATGATCGAGAGCACCGTGCAGCTGCTCGCCCAGCGGGGGTTGCAGGCGACATCGTTTTCCGAGGTGCTCGAGTCGTCCGGAGCCCCTCGGGGCTCCGTGTACCACCACTTCCCGGACGGCAAAGATCAGCTGGTGGATGCCGCGCTCGGACTCGCGGGCGACAGGGCGCTTCGGATGCTCGACGGCTGGGCTGGCTCATCGCCTCCGGAAATCACTGAGAAATTCCTCGGAATGTGGCGCACGCTGCTCTCCCACACTCGGTTCACCACCGGCTGCTCGGTGCTCGCGGTGACCGTTGCCACGGACTCCCCCGAACTCCTGAACCACGCGGCGACCATCTTCCGGGCGTGGCGCGCACGACTCGCGGAGTTGTTCGAGGAGGGTGGACTCGAGCCGCGCGACGCGGCACGAGTCGCCGCGATTCTCGTCGCCTCGAGCGAGGGCGCCGTCGTGCTCAGTCGTGCGGAGCAGAGCATGGAGCCGTTCGATCTCGTGGCGGAACAGCTCATTGAGCAGGTTCAGCGCATGGCAGCCGCGTGACGCGCGCTCAGAGCCGGGCGTTGTAGATATCAAGCCCGAAACGATTGAGACCGGGGGTTGCGGCGTAACCGAGGTACGGAAGTCGGAAGACATCTTCGATGCTGGCCAGAAGGCTGTAGTGGTTGTACGGCGTTGTCGACCACGTGCCACCTCTGACAAACGGCGAGAGGATGAGCGCGCCAACACGACCACCTCCGAGCCCCGCAATGCCCGGCAACGGCGAATTTGGTCCAGCCCCTTCGCCACAGCACGCGCTGGAATCCGATTGCGGGCTGTCGGCTTCGTCGAAGGTGATGATCAACACACCGTCATTCTTGAACGCCGCCGACGACAGGATGCTCGGCACCCATCCCTTGAGCCAGGCATCCACGCTTACGAGCCCCCCGGGCTGGCCGTCCACGCACGGCGAATCGTGTCCGTCGTGACAGAGGTTGGGAGTGATCATCGACAGATTCGCCGTCGTTCGAACGGAGGCTAGATCGGTTTTGAGCGCGCTGAGGTCGACATCGTTCTTGACACACTCCGACGAGCCGGTGACGCCGGCGAAATACATGAATGGATTGTGGCGGGTCGCGTACTGGTCGCCGACCTTGGCCTTTTGGGTATCGTCCACGGCGCCGAGCGCCGGATGACGGCACGCAGTGCCCATGTCCTCCATATAGCCCTTCCACGTCTTGCCAACCGAGGTGAGTTGGCTGGCGATGGTCGGCACCGACTCCGGGAAAACGCATCCGTCACCGATCGCTTGGCCGGGAGGCACCGTGCCAGCACCGACGAATGGCGAGTAGCTCTGGCAGTCCGCCTGCATCTGGGGGTTGGGCCCCTGTCCCGAGATTTGGGCTACGTAGTTGGGCTGGGAGTTGTGCGCGGTACCGAAATACTGATTGAGAAGCACACCCTGGTTGCGCAGTGCCACAGCGAGATAGGGCGCGGGAGAGGCCGACCCCCACGTCCCCGCATACCCCTTGTTTTCGAGGTTGATCACGAATACGTGCTGCACCGCGGGAAGGGAAACGGAGGCGGTCGTTGCTGCGCCCGTGCTTGCGACAGACGGTGCCTGGCCTGCTCCAAACGCGAGAGACGCCGCACCGAGCAGAAGCACGGCGACCACCGCGGAGCGAAGCAGGTGATGATTGCGCGCGGTCCAGGGAATTCCCGATGTCATGGCAGAGTCCATCCCCTTGCGAGTGCTTTCTGTTTGAGACCCGACCACTCCTCGGTCGGGGGCGGCCCTACCGGAGCGCAGGCGGGCCCGGCAATGAACGGCGCGACGGCATATCGGGGCGCCGTGAGGTTCGGAGCGCTGGTGAAATCGAGCACTTCCGCAATATTGCGCGCAGCTCGATCTCGTGGTGTCAGCGGTGCGAGGTTCCAGCGCCATTCGATCGCCTTGAGCACCGACGTGTGATCGTAGACGTCGTGGGCGACATACCGTCGGCGCGCACGCGGCGAAATCACGATCGACGGCACCCGGAATCCGCGCAATGCCGTGTCCGGGCTCGTGTCGGCCGCCGTCGCCGGGACAACGTGGTCGTAGAACCCGCCCCATTCGTCATAGTTGATCACCAGCATCGTCCGCGCCCAGGCTGGGCTCGTCGTTACCGCGTTGTAGACGTCCGCGAGAAACAATTCGCCGGACCGCACGTCCGCGTGCGGGTGGTCGTCGCCCGACGTCCCCGAATTCTCATCTTCGAACCGGGGGTCCACGAACGAGACCTGCGAGAGCTGTCCGGTCGCGCAGTCCGCCAGGAATTCCGAGTAGTGGTGTGAGTTGCTCAGGTATTTCGTGCCCCAGAGCGCAGTGAACGGGATATCGCTGAAGTAGTACTTGCCCTGAACTCCCGCCATTGCGAGGCGATCCCAGATCGTGGGAAGGGTGCTGGTCACCGTCGAATTGTGCAGCCGGTCCGTCGCAGCCGCGTGCTGGTACAGCCGATTCGGGTAGGTCTCCGCCATCGTCGCCGCAAAATACCGGTCGCACACCGTCCAATACGGTCCAGCCTGCCCCCAGAAATCCAAATCAGAGGAACCGTAGTAGCCGACCGCAAAACTATCGTTCTCGCCCGCCCGCAGCCACCCGTCGTTCTTACCATCGTTGAACTCGATTCGGCCTCCTTCGTAGGAGTGATCCGGATCCGGATGCCCGCATCCCTGGAAATCGGTCAAACGATGGGTCGAGTGCCAGGCGCCGTAGCGGTCCAGATAGGTAAGGCCGGATTGTTTGCCATCCGCGTTGGGCATCCAGCCGAGAAGGTGATCGAATGAGCGATTTTCCATCATCACCACAACGATGTGATCGATTCCGGAGGTGGCCGGCGACGGCAGAGTGCTGCCCGCCATGCGAGCGGAGGCGGAAGCGCCGACCGTGGTCAGCGTAGCGGCAGCGCTACCGACTGCGGCCAGAAAATTGCGCCGAGTGACCTTCATTCGTGAAAGTAAACCATCGCATCGCGCCGCTCTGAAGGGCGTGCGGCACAATTCACGATCCGTTCACCGCTCGGCAACGAGTTCGAGGCGCGCGGACTCTTGCCGCACTCTCCAGGCCATCTCAGCGAAGGCAGGGGCCCGGTGTAGTTTGGACAGAATGCCGCGAATAACCGTCGGGCCGGGCCTGCGATGAGAACGGCGGATCATCGAGGAGCGCACATGAAAGTCGTCGTTATCGGGGCCACGGGCCATGTCGGCGGATACCTGATTCCTCGCCTGGTCGAAGCCGGTCACGACGTCGTGGCGATCAGTCGCGGGATTCGGGAGCCGTACCGTCGGCATCCGGCCTGGGATCGCGTCGAGCGAGTCACCGCGGATCGTGCCGCCGAGGACGTCGCCGGCACCTTTGCCGGTCGAATCGCCGACCTGAGCGCCGACGCCGTCATCGATCTGGTCTGCTTCACGCGCTCGTCCGCCGCCCAGCTCGTCGATGCCCTTCGGGGACGGGTCGAGCTGCTGGTCAGCTGCGGAACCATCTGGGTGCACGGAACCGCGACGGAGGTGCCGGTCACCGAAGAAGCCGTCCGACGCCCGAGGGGCGAATACGGAATCGGGAAGGCCGAGATCGAAGACCTGCTGCTGCGCGAATCTCGGAGCGCCGGAGGCCTGCGTTCCGTGGTCCTCCATCCGGGGCACATCAGCGGCCCTGGCTGGAGGGTGATCAATCCCGTCGGCAATCTCGACCTCGAGGTCTGGGAGAAGCTTGCGACCGGCCGACAGCTCGTGCTACCGAATTTCGGGCTCGAGACCGTTCATCACGTTCATGCGGACGACGTGGCCCAGGGGTTTCAGCGGGCAATCGAGCGGCAGAGTGAAGCGGCGGGGAACAGCTTCCATATCGTGTCGGAACGGGCGCTCACGCTCCGCGGTTTCGCCGAGGCCGTCGCCGGCTGGTTCGGTCAGGAAGCAGCGCTGACCTTCGCGCCCTTCGACGAGTTTCGCGCGCAGACCACCCCGGAATCTGCGGCCACCACGCTGGAGCATATCTCCCGAAGCCCTTCGGCCAGTATCGTCAAGGCGCGGCGGCTGCTGGGCTATTCGCCGCGATACACCTCGCTCGAGGCCGTCGCCGAGGCCGTCGACTGGCTGCACCGCGATGGCCAGCTGGCGCTCGCCCGCAACTGACCGACAATCAGGGTGTCGCTGCCGTAATGACCCGTTTCAGGTTGGCGACCGCTGCAGAGTCCCGGTTGAGCTGTCGCGGGCCAGCAGTTGGGCGACGTGGGATATCGCGTCGTCGAGTGATTCGAATCCCGACCGGTCGAACTCCCGACCGAGCAGGAGCGCTTCGTATGTGCCGTCCCTCAGTTCGACGAAGCCGAGCACTCGGCGTGCGTCATCCGCCGGCAGACGTGGGTCACCGATCCGCCATTCGGTACCCGAGAGGGCGATGACTTCCAACGACTCCGCCGGTGGCCTCGTGCGCTTTCTCAATCTGCTACCACTCATCCGAGGAATGTCCCACAACCAGCGTCCGGTTCGAGGTGCTGTCGGGTCGATCGAACGAACACTGTGCGATAAGTAAATCGCCCTGGTCCCAGCGCGACAAGGGATTGACATCCCGATCAAGCGGTGATGTCGGCCTCTTCCATTCGACAGGTCCCCGGGGGAAGAGCACAATGAGAAAGCCCAGCGATTCGGGATGGTCGATCGGCACAACCACTCGCGCATTTCGGAATCAATCGAGGATTCATGGGTCACCTGCTGTACGGAATGACCCCGGAGCGCGTCGACCTCGATGATCGCACGTTGGCCCACCTGCAGATCGTGATGTCAACCAAGCTCCGCCGCCGCGAGAATTTCTGGATCGAATTCGTGCGCGGTGCCGAGGAAGGGGGCGGCCGCGAGGCGATCTGGGTGGACCACGCGATGCCGCTCGTCTTCCACTACGTCTCTGTGCACCACCCCGAGACCGACCGAATGTGGATCGAGGACCTGGTGTCCCAGGCCAGCGACAGGGGGCGCGTGATCATCAGCCTCTCGTCGCACGACGCGTAGCTCGCGGCAAGACGTTGCTGGGCGCGGAGCGGCTCAGGGAATGCGGATGACACCGAGCACGAGCAACACACCCAACCCGACCAGCACGACACCGCCGATGCGCATCGGCCAGTTGAGCCCCCAACGGTTACCCTCCCTGCCGAAGAACCCCGCGAATCCGAGGAGTAGCGACGGAATGGCGAGCACGACAAAGGCCTGATCGATGAGATCCTGCGGGTTGCGGATGTTCGACGCCAGCCATCCGCCGAGCAGCTTGCCGACGCAGAGCATCAGCACGATCTTGAACACCCCGCCGGGAATGAGTCTCACCAGGCGCGGCACGTTGGGAAGTTTTCCCTGGAACGGCGCGATCACCGAGGGAATGAGGAAGAGCGCGGCTCCAACCCAGAGCGGCCAGACGTTGCCGAGATAGGCGATGGCGACGAACACGAACAGGGCGGTTTTGAGCATCGCCGACACCACCTGTTGCCAGGGACTCGGGAAGCCGATCTTCGGTGGCGTTACGGCTGCAAGACGCAGGGGGTAGAGGTAGGTCGCGACCGTTTCGAGCACATACCTCATCACTATCGCCGCGCCGGCGACGAGCGCGATGGTGCCCGCGCTGCCCGCGATCGGCAATTCGAGCCCAGAGAGCCCGGGAAGCGACCCGATCATTTTCATCACGGCCCATGAGCCAATCAACGAGGCGATAACAACGTCCGCCGTGCGATCGAACCAGTCGCTCGCCGACTGGGCGGGCACCCGGCGCAGAGGTCGGGCGGCGGATGCCGCCAATGCGACGGTGAAGAAGATCACGTCGATGCCGAGCACAGTGCGAACCTCGGCCATCGTGCTCAGCCCACCGAGCGCGATCACGCCGATCGTGAAGGTGCTCGCCGCGAGAAATCCCCCAAGAACGTCGAACGCGCTGAGAACGATGATCGCGATCATCAGGCCAACCGCCGGCGGCACAGCCGCTCCGTGGGTGTTGACGAGGCTCAATGCGCCAAGCACGATTCCCGCGAGAGAGCTGACCAGCCACAGGGGTCCGAACATCGCGCGAAGGTAGGCACCGTCGTTCGAGACCCTGGCCAGAAGCGGCGAGAAGCGGTTGAGCGTCACGGGCAGCGCAAAGCTCAACGAGTCGAGTCTCTGCGAACCGAACCACGCCCAGGTCGACGACCTGTCCCCTCGCGCAACCGCCTCCTGCTTGAACTTCAGATGCGCAACCTTGGCAGAGGCGAGACTCGCCCCCTTGTTCTCGCCCGATCGATGCGATGACGAGCCCCGGGCGCTTCCGGCGGCGGCGGCGCTTCCCGCCATCGCCATCGATCCCCCGGCGGCGAACGCGGACGCAGCGCCGACGCCGCCGAGAATGGTCAGCAGTACCAGACTTGAAACCACGGTGTCGACGGCCTGCGCGGGATGCAGGGAGGGAAGGTATCGCTGATAGGTCACCCCGCCGACGGCGATCGTGCCGGGGTTGCCCGGTGCGCGACCGGCCGACTGCGCCCACGACGGCGGCATTGCCGTCGGCTGCGACTGGATCTTCGTCACGACATTCGAGTCATCGACACGGAAATACCACGATTGGGATGTGGCGATGCCGTCGGATCCGGTGTAGGTCACGTCGACGTGATGCGCTCCGGGGTCGACGGTGGTCGGCAGCGACAGCGCCTGCTCGAACGTCCCTCCTGGGGAGATCGCTATCGTCCCCAGCGTCGTCGGCGTCGAATGCAGCGTGACGATGACAAGCGAATCGGACAGAAAGCCGTCTCCCTTGACGGTCAGCGCGCCTCCGTTTGCGTGGTCCCCCACCATGAAACCGAACACGAGCTGGAGGACGGGCGAGACGATCGGCGGGTCGGTGGGTTGTGGCGTCGGTGGGGCCGGCGTCGCTGTTGCGGCCGTGGGCATCCGAGCTGCGTGCCCTGGCGCGATCGGCAGCGCGACGGAAACGATAGCCGGCGGGGTCAGAGTGAACGCCGCCTGTATGGCGTGGTTGCTGCCGTCGAAGCGCGACCAGACGGCGGATACGGCGCCATCGGCTGCGACTGCGACCTGCGGGGCATCCGCGGTCTGCCCGGCAGTGGAAAGGCTGACGGGCGCGTCCCAGGTGCCACCGTCATCGGCGGAGTGGCTGGCCTGAACGATATTGTTGCTGCCGTCGTAGCGCGACCAGATGGCCGTCAGGGCGCTATCCGGCCCCGCGATGATCTGCGGGCCGACGGCGTTCTGGCCAGCCGTCGAGAGATTCGCCGCCGCACTCCAGGTGGTGCCGCCCGCCGAATGACTGGACTGGATGACGAAATTGCTGCCGTCGAAACGATCCCACACCACGGCGAACGTGCCATCGGGCGCCGCCGCGAGCTGCGGCGCGTCGGCGTCCCGGCCCGCAACGGACAGGCTCACCGGCACAGCCCAGGTGGCCGCACTGTCCGCCGAGTGAGTGGCCTGGATGACGTAGTGAAGGCCGTCGAAACGGTTCCAGACAACCGTCAGGCCACCGGTTGGCTCCGCCGCAATCTGCGGACCGATCGCGTTCTGCCCGGCCGCGGAGAGATCCGTTGGCACGCTCCACGCCGATCCGTCCGCGGAGTGAGCGGACTGGACAATGTAATAACTGCCGTCGAAGCGATACCAGACGGCGGTCAGGGAGCTGTCGTGCGCGGCGGCGATCTGCGGGCTGGAGGCTGCCCCACCGGCCGCGGAAAGAACTACGGGTGCGCTCCACGAGAGGCCGTCGACGGAATGGCGGGTCTCAATGACGTTGTTGCCACCGATGAAGCTCTGCCAGACGCCGGAGATCGTGCCGTTCGGCGCCACGAGAACCTGCGGATTGGAGGCCTCGCCCCCGACGACCGCGAGGAGCACCGGCGCGCTCCAGCCGGAGCCGTCGACGGAGTGACTGGTCTCTACCGTGAAGGCGCTGCCGTTGAAGCGGTCCCACAGGACGGTAACGGAGCCGTTCGGCGCGATCGCTACGTGCGGAAACGAGGCGTTCTGTCCGGGAGCGGACAGGTTCGTCGTTGCTCCCCACGTGGCACCCCTGTTTGCGGAATGGCTCGTTTGAACGATGCTGTTGACGCCGTCGAAGCCCTGCCAGACCGCTGTCAGGGAGCCATCGGCGGCGGCCACGATCTGGGGAGCTCCCGCCTGCGGGCTGAGGACGGAGACATCCACAGGCGTAGACCAGCTCGGTGCCCCCAATGCCCAGGTGGGGATCGCCCCGATAAACAGGAGGGCGAACGCGAGGACGAATACCCCGGTCCTTCTCTTTTTCACGACGACCAGGTTCTCTCAGAGGATCACGTCGTGCTGAAGTCAGGGAGACTCATCGCCGTGCGACTTTTTATCATAGTGGGCCCCGAACGGTCGCCTCGGTCAGCGCTCGTCGGTGAGTTCCTCGTCGCCAGCAGCCCGTGCCGCCGGTCGCCATAGCGTCCCGCGTGCCACAGGCACGGACGGGTGGTGCGGTCGAGGTGCGGCCATCCATCACCTGCCGGTGATCCGGCGTCGGGACAACGTCGATCCTGACGATTTGGATACCGAGCCGCTGAGCCCTACGTGTCGGAGCCCCACGTGTCGACTGGCCGCCGCTCGGACGACAGAATGCCCTCGCGCAGTTCGTCGGCCAGCGCCACTCGGTCATCGTCGATGGCTCGGTAGATGGATGCCCATTCCGCTTCGTAGCGAACGGGTGTCAGAAGTCCGTCGCGGTGGTCCCTTTCCAATCGCTCGAGCGCAAGGCGCGCCGCTTTCATGGATCGGATGTTCCCGAAAGAGGTCGCGCTGCCGTCGAATCCGATGGTGATGACCATGAGGCACCGCGATGCAGCCCGCAGGCGCCGAGTCGCTCTGGTCGTGAGCCAAACGCCGACCCCGTAGAGAGCGAAGGCGAGGACGCACGACGGGAAGGGTTGAAGCACCGACCCGAAGAGCACCATTGCGAACATCGCGAGGATGGCGCCGATGACCGGCCACTCGCGATGAAAAGTCAGGGCGCGGCGTTCAGCCGCGTTTGTTCCCGGTGGAAAAACCGTCAGGCGCTCGCGCATCCAGGCGCCTCGGCTGAGCCGCGTAGCTTCGAAGTAACCCCACGGATGCTTGCCATCAAGTACCCGCATGAACCGCCCTGGCACCCGGTCAAGCGACCAACCCGCCGCGGCCGAGCGGAACTTGTTCGATCTTTCCACAGCACAGGTCTACGCCGGCAACATCCCCATTCATCGGATGCTTACGACATCCACACGGTGCCACGCCGGAACCTAACGGCTTACTCACTCGGACTGTCAGCGCCCGGACCCGACGGCGACGCATCGTCGTCCGGGACGAAGCGGTAACCCATTCCGAGCACAGTGACGAGGTAGCGAGGTCGAGAGGGAACCGGCTCGAGCTTCTTGCGAAGTTGGGCAAAGTAGAGCCGGAGATACCCGGTGTCCCTGGTGTGGTGCGGGCCCCACACCTGGGTGAGAAGGCTCTCTCGGGTGATGAGCTTGCCCGGATTCTGGATCAGCAACTCCAGGATGCGCCACTCGGTAGGGGTGAGGCGAATCGACTCCGGGTGCTCCGGATCGACGCGGCTCACCTGCTTTGCGGAGAAGTCGACGCTGACACCGCCAAAGGTCGTGACCGGTTCGTCATCGCCGGCTGGGAGCCGTCGTGTGAGCGCCCGAACCCTGGCGAGCAGCTCGTCGACGGAGAACGGTTTCGTCACGTAGTCGTCGGCCCCGGCATCCAGTGCCGCAACCTTGTCCGCGGCATCCGTGCGCCCGGAGACGACGAGGATCGGAACCTGGGTCCATCCTCGGAGACCCTCGATCACCTCGATTCCGCTGAGCGCGGGCATGCCGAGATCGAGCATCACCAGATCGGGGTGATGGGCGATGGCCTGGTTCAGGGCATCCGCACCGTTGTTCGCGGTCACGATGTCGTACCCACGCGCGCCGAGCGTGACCTTGAGGGCACGGATGATCTGCGGGTCATCGTCGGCGATGAGAATCTTCATCGTGGCACCCTCATTTCGATTCGGCGATCGGAAGGGAGATCACCATGGTCAGTCCGCCGCCCGGAGTATCCTCGGCCTGCAGCGTTCCGCCCATGCCCTCGACGAAGCCCTTCGACAGCGCGAGGCCCAGCCCGAGGCCCGTGGAATTGTCCGTGTCCCCGAGCCGCTGGAACGGCACGAAGATGTCCTCGCGCCGGTCCGGCGGCACGCCAGGGCCAGTGTCCGCGACCCGTACCTCGACGGAACCGGCAAAGGTGCTGGCCGAGATTCGCGCGGGAACGCCGGGCTTGGAGAATTTTCGGGCGTTCTCCAAGAGATTGACGAGCACGCGTTGCAATAGCCCGTCGTCGGCCAACACCTCCGGGAGATCCTCGGCGATGCCGAGCTCCACGTCGGCCGGTCCGAGTCCCAGTTCGTCTATGGCGGCGAGGATGACGTTCTCCACGAGCAGCGGACCCGTCGTGACAGCGAGCGCGCCCGCCTGGACCCGGCTCACGTCCAGCAGGTTCGTCACGAGGCCCGCGAGGGTCTCCAGGCTCTCGTGGGCGGTGGCGAGCAGTTCGTCGCGATCCGCATCGGACCAGGCGACATCCGTACTCCTCAATCCGCTGATCGCCGCCGTTGCCGCGGTCAGCGGCCGCCGCAGATCGTGCCCGACCGCCGCGAGCAGGGCGCTTCGCATCCGGTCAGCCTGCGCGAGCGGTTCCACCTCTCCGGCTGTCTTGACGAGCGCGTTGTGCTCCAGGGCCGCATCGATCTGCGCCGCTATCACCGACAGCAACCGGCGCTCGGAGGCCGGCAGGTCCGGACCTCGCAGCTCCAGCGTGCCGCGCTCTCCCACGGGAAGGACCGTCAGGCGATCGTCCGTCTCGGATTCACCCGAGGCATACAGCACTTCGTCGTCGGCGACCAAGCGAACGCTGGCGAGTTTGAATGACTCACGCGTTCGGGTGATGAGTGCTTCCAGGGCGTCCTGGCCGCGAAGAACGCTCCCCGCGATCGTCGCGAGCAGCTCCGATTCGGCGACCGCCCGAATCGCGGCCCGCGAACGACGGGCGGCCTGGTCCACCACGTAGCTGACCAACATGGCGTTCAGGACGTACAGCACGAGCGCGAGGATGTGGGCCGGCTTGCCGATGGTCACGGTGTAGAGGGGTTCGACAAAGAAATAGTCGAGGGTGAGGCCCGAGAGCAGGGCGGCGAACAGTGCCGGCCAGATTCCGCCGATGAGCGCGACCACCACGACGAGCAGTTGGAACCCAAGGACGTCGCTCGTGATCGAGTCGGCCGAGCGAAACGAGACGAGAAACCAGGTGACGAGTGGGCCGGCCGCCAGAGCCACGATGAACCCGAAGATGCGCCTCTTGAGAGTGAGCGCCCCGGACAGTCGCGGAAGAGCGAAGCGGCCGCCCGCGGCGGCATGGGTAACGATGTGGACGTCGATCGCGCCGGACTCGCGGATCACCGTCGCTCCGATCCCTGGACCGGTCAGCGCGGCCGCGAGTCGACTGCGTCGGCTGACACCGATCACAAGCTGGGTAGCGTTGGAGGCCCTCGCAAATTCGACCAGGGATCGAGGGATGTCGTCGCCGATGACCTGGTGATACGTCCCGCCGAGTTTCTCCGCGAGTGCACGCTGTGCCGACAGGGCGCCCGGGTGTGACTCGGTGAGTCCGTCCTGGCTGGTGACGTGCACGACAATGAGGTCCCCACCGGCGGATCGGGCGGCGATCCGGGCGCCTCGCCTGATGAGTGTTTCCCCTTCTGGACCACCGGTCAGAGCGACGACCACTCGCTCGCGCGCCTCCCATTTACTGTCGATGCCGTGCTCGGTGCGGTAGCTCTTGAGGGCGCTATCCACCTCGTCCGCCAACCAGAGGAGGGCCAGTTCGCGAAGTGCCGTCAGGTTTCCCAGGCGAAAATAATTGGAGAGCGCCGCGTCTATTCGCTCCGCAGGATAGACGTGCCCCTCGGCGAGCCGGTCCCTCAGAGCCTGCGGGGCGAGGTCGATCACCTCGATCTGGTCGGCCTTGCGAAGGACCTCGTCCGGCACGGTCTCTCGTTGCGGGGCTCCGGTGATCTGTTCGACCACATCGCTGAGCGATTCGATGTGTTGCACGTTGACGGTCGACATCACATTGATGCCGGCCTCGAGCAGGGCTTCGACATCCTGCCAGCGTTTGTCGTTCTGCGAGCCCGGCGCATTCGTGTGAGCGAGCTCGTCGACGAGGGCAACGTCCGGCCGGCGCGCCAGCACTGCTCCGGTGTCCATCTCGGCGAGCTCGATTCCGCGATGCTCTGTCATTCTGCGAGGGATCACCTCGAGATCCTGGAGCATTGCCGCGGTCGCATTGCGCCCGTGTGTTTCCACAACGGCAACGACCACGTCCCTGCCCTCGGCGCGGAGCCGCGCTCCCTCCTCCAGCATCGTGTAGGTCTTGCCGACGCCGGGAGCGGCGCCGAGCAGCACTCGGAGCCGCCCTCTCTTCATGCGATCAGCCCTTCAGTTTCGCGAGCGCGACGTTCAGGTCGAGAACGTTCACGCGCGACTGGCCGAGGTAGCCGAGGTCGGGAGCCTGAATCTGGGCTACGACGAGCTTCTTCACTTCGGCGACTGGCAGGTTGCGCACTCGCGCAACCCTGTCGACCTGTAGCAACGCGTACTCCGGGCTGATGTGCGGGTCGAGCCCCGAGGCCGAAGCGGTCACCGCATCGGCCGGGATGCTGGATGCGGGAACGCCGTCCAGCTTGGCGATGGCGACCTTCCGATCGGTCACCGCCTTGATCAGGTCAGCATTCTCGGGGCCGTAGTTGCTGCCGCTTGAGGCAGACGCGTCGTATCCGGTACCTGCCGCGGAGGGCCGCGACTGGAACCACTCGGGGAGGGCGTTCCCCTTCTTGTCGGTGAAGCTTTGCCCGATGAGCGCCGAACCGACGCTCGCGCCGCCAACGTTGATGGTCGATCCGTTCGACTGCCAGGGCAGCGCCAGTTGTCCGATCCCGGTGATCAGCGCCGTATAGCCGACACCGAGCACGACGGTGAAGATCAGCAGAGCGCGGATGGCCACCCAGTATTGGCGGATCGCCGTTCTTGGTGAACTCATGATTTTTTTCTTCTTTCCAGTTCGGGGTGTCTCAGAAGCCCGGGATGAGGGTGACGAGCAGGTCAATGAGCTTGATGCCGATGAAGGGAGCGATGATGCCGCCGACGCCGTAGATGAGCAGATTGCGGCTGAGCACCCGCGAGGCCGACATCGCCCGGTAGGTCACCCCGCGCAGGGACAGCGGGATCAGGATCACGATGATGATCGCGTTGAAGATCACTGCCGAGAGGATCGCCGAGGCGGGCGAGTGCAGCTGCATGATGTTGAGCGCGGCCAGCCCGGGGAACACCCCCGCAAACATCGCGGGGATGATGGCGAAATACTTGGCGACATCGTTCGCGACCGAAAACGTCGTGAGCGCCCCTCGGGTGATGAGCAGCTGCTTTCCGATTCTCACAATGTCGATGAGCTTGGTCGGGTCGGAGTCGAGGTCGACCATGTTGCCGGCTTCCTTCGCCGCCGACGTTCCCGTGTTCATCGCGACCCCGACGTCCGCCTGGGCGAGTGCCGGTGCGTCGTTGGTGCCGTCGCCGGTCATCGCGACGAGGTTGCCGCCCTCCTGCTCCGTACGGATGAGGGCCAGCTTGTCCTCGGGGGTCGCCTCCGCCAGATAGTCGTCGACGCCTGCTTCTGCGGCGATCGCTTTTGCCGTGAGCGGGTTGTCGCCCGTGATCATGACGGTGCGGATGCCCATGAGCCTCAGCTCGGCGAACCGCTCGGCGAGACCGGTCTTGACGATGTCCTTGAGGTAGACGACACCGAGGATGCGAGCCACGCCGTCCGCGGAACGGGTTGCGACGACCAGGGGCGTGCCTCCCGCGTTCGAAATGCGGTCGACGTAGCCCCCAAGCTCCTTGAGCTCGCCGCTCTCAGCCCTTTTCGTCTGCTCCACCCAAGCGATCACAGCCGCGCCGGCGCCCTTGCGGATCTGGGATCCGTCGGGCAGGTCGAGCCCGCTCATCCTGGTCTGGGCCGTGAACGGAACGATCTCGCCCGTGGTCTTTCCGTCGTTGCGGAACCCTTCCGTCTCGGCCAGATCGACGATCGACTTGCCCTCCGGCGTTGGGTCGCTGAGCGACGATAGGGCCGCCGCGGTAACGAGGTCTTCGCGCTCGACCCCGGTCATGGTGGTGAACTCGGCCGCCTGGCGATTGCCATAGGTGATCGTTCCCGTCTTGTCGAGCAGGAGCGTCGTGACATCCCCCGCCGCCTCGACCGCACGACCCGACATCGCGAGCACGTTCCGCTGAACGAGCCGGTCCATACCGGCGATGCCGATGGCCGACAGCAGGGCGCCGATCGTCGTCGGGATGAGGCAGACCAGGAGAGCGATGAGCACCGGGATGCTGACGGCCGAACCGACATAGCTGGCCACCGGGTTCAGTATGAGCGCCACGATCACGAAGATGATGGTGAGGCTCGCCAGCAGGATGTTCAGCGCGATCTCGTTCGGCGTCTTCTGCCGCGATGCGCCCTCGACGAGCTTGATCATGCGATCGACGAAGGTCTCGCCTGGCTTGCTGGTGATGCGCACCACCACGCGGTCCGAGAGCACGCGGGTGCCGCCGGTGACAGCACTGCGGTCACCACCGGACTCGCGGATGACGGGGGCAGACTCACCTGTGATGGCCGACTCGTCCACCGAGGCGATCCCCCAGATGATGTCGCCGTCACCGGGCACGAGCTCCCCCGCGACGATGACGACGACGTCGCCCAGTCTGAGGTCGGCCGACGAGATCTGCGACGAGGTCGCGTGCACGGCTCCCGGATCGGTCTCCTCGTCATAGAAGTCGAGGCGTTCGGCGATCGTACTGGTGCGGGTCTGGCGCAGGCTCTCGGCCTGTGCCTTGCCCCGCCCCTCCGCGACGGCCTCGGCGAGGTTCGCGAAGAGCACGGTGAGCCACAGCCAGATCGCGATGCCCCAGGTGAAGGACGCGGGGACGATGGCCCCTCCGGACTTCGACGCGCCGCCAAGGAAAGGCTCGTCGATCGCGATGAGGGTCGTGTAGGCGGCCCCGATCTCGACGATGAACATGACCGGATTGCGCCACATCTGGCGTGGGTCGAGCTTGCGAAGTGCGCCGGGAAGCGCGATCACGAGTTGACGCGGCGTGAATGCGCCGCGTTTCGGCGCGGGGTGCCCGGTTCTGGCGGATTTCCGCTCAGGAGTGGGGGTCTGGATGACAGTAGACATTTTTAGTGCAGCCCTTCAGCAAGCGGTCCGAGCGCCAAAACGGGGAAGTAGGTGAGAGCCGTGACAAGCACGGCAACACCGATGAGGAGGCCCACGAACTGCGGCCTGTGGGTGGGAAGAGTTCCGACGGTTTCCGGGATCTTGTCCTGCGCGGCGAGCGAACCGGCGAGAGCCAGGACGAACACGATCGGGAGGAATCGACCGAGCAGCATGACGACGCCGAGCGAGGTGTTGAGCCAGGGGGTGTTGGCAGTCAACCCGGCGAACGCAGAGCCGTTGTTGTTGGCCGCGGAGGTGAACGCGTAGAGCACTTCCGACAGGCCGTGGAGGCCGGGGTTGAAGATGGAGGTCTTCAAGACGTCGGCCCGCACCGCCGGGATGGCGAAGCTCAACGCCGTGCCGACCAGAGCGAGCGTTGGCGTGATCAGGATGTAGATGCTCGCGAGCTTGATCTCACGCGGACCGATCTTCTTGCCGAGATACTCCGGAGTCCGCCCGACGAGGAGGCCCGCGATGAACACCGCGATAATGGCGAGCACCAGAATGCCGTAGAGACCCGAGCCTCCGCCTCCGGGCGCTATCTCGCCCAGCATCATGTTGAACATCGTCATGAAGCCGCCGAGCGGAGTGAACGAGTCATGCATCGAATTGACCGCTCCCGTCGAGGTGAGCGTCGTCGAGGTTGCGAACAGCGTCGAACCCCAGATGCCGAAGCGCTGCTCCTTTCCCTCCATCGCCGACCCGGCGAGCCGCGTCGCCGCTCCGCCCGTCAGTGTCTCGAAGAGGGTGAGCGCGGTGAGAGAGACGGCGAAGATCGACGTCATGACGGCGAGGATCGCATTTCCCTGGCGTTTGTCACCGACCATCTGGCCGAAGGTGCGTACCAGGGCGAACGGGATCGCGAGCATCAGGAAGATCTCGAACAGGTTCGTCCATGCTGTCGGGTTCTCGAACGGGTGGGCCGAGTTCACATTGAAGAACCCGCCGCCGTTGTTGCCAAGCTCCTTGATCGCCTCCTGGGACGCGACAGGGCCTCCCGGCAGGGATTGGGTACCGCCGGTCAGAGTATGAACGGTGGTGAATCCGTTGAAGTTCTGGATCACGCCGCCAGCGATGAGAATCACCGCGGCGACGATCGATATGGGCAACAGGACCCGAAGCGCGAAACGGGTCACGTCAACCCAGAAATTTCCTACGGTGCCCGACTTGCGGTAGGCGAGTCCGCGCACCAGCGCAATCGCCACGGCCACACCGACGGCGACAGATAGGAAGTTCTGTACCACGAGCCCACCGAGTTGAACGGTGTAGCCCATGGTGACTTCCGGCGAATAGGACTGCCAGTTCGTGTTCGTGACGAATGAGGCGGCCGTGTTGAACGACAGCCCCTCCGGTATGGCGGGGAGACCGAGGGCGAACGGAAGCACTGCCTGCAGGCGCTGGATCGCATAAAGCAGGAGCACGCCGACCAGGGAGAAGATCAACACGCTGCGCAGGTAGAGCCGCCAGGTCTGCTCGGCGGTCGAGTCGACACCGATCACGCGGAAAAAGCCGCGCTCGACCCTGAGGTCCTTGGAGGTGGTAAACATCCTCGCCATGTAGTCACCTAGGGGGCGATAGACGAGGGCAAGCAGAACGACGAGGGTCAGGATCTGGAGAATGCCGAAAAGCACGGTCATCAGAATCGCTCCGGTTTCACGAGGGCGTACACGAGGTACGCCAGGGATGCGACGGCAAGGACGGCCGCGACGATGCTGAAGACGATCACAGCTTCTCCACCCCCCAGGCGACGACGCCGATGACCGCAAAGACGGCGATCACGACGAGGACGTACACAATGTCGAGCACGGACAGCTCCATTCGGTTGCTTCGCGGGACCCCAGTCGGGCCCGATGCCACACAGGCACAGCAGACGAGTAGATACCCTCCGAACAATCGACGTCGGCTTGCTCACGAAGTCCTTACGCCCCGGCGCTAATCCCTAACGACTTCCTAACCCGGGAGTGCTGCATGCCCGCGGCGCGCTGGAAGACCGCCGGTCACGGCTCGGCCATAGCCTCAGCTACGGGGGCGTGAGAGATAGGAACGCCAGCCGCCGAACTCGGTGATGTCCGGTCCTTCCGGCCACGCGCATCCGAAGCCAAGGACCTCACGGCCGTCGTCGAGCGTGATCCTGCCGAGCGTCATCGGCTGGGGCAACCCCGCGAGGAACGTGCCGAGCGCGGCCGCTGAGAGCGACCAGAGCTCGCCTTCGAGCCGCGCCCCGGTACCGGGGTCGACGCGCGCGACGGCGGGCTTGGAAACCGCGCCGGGCAACGCATACATGCGGTAGTCCTCCGACGAGTACACGGTCGAGACCAGGCGCGCACCGCGGGAGACCAGCTGCCCGTTCAATGGCTGGCCCGCCAGGTGTGCACCGAACACGGCGAGTTCGACGCCCGCGTGGGGTGCGAGGACCAGTGCGCTCTCCCCGGTCAGGATGCTCGCGAGGTCGATCGCGACCTGGTCGTCGAACCCGCGCACGACGATCGTGACGCCGAAGAGGCCGTCGCGGGTTTCGCCGGCGGGAACGGCGACGCCCGCCATGTCGAGCAGGTTCATGAAGTTGGTGAATATTCCCATTCTGGAATTCACCCCGATGGGATCCGCCTCCACCTCGGCCAGCGTCGGGTGATCGGGCGCCGTGGGCACAAGCATCGCGTCGAAGCCTGCGAGAAGTTCGGCGACTTCGAGCGCATACCGCGCGACTCTGTCCTGGTCGCGGACAACCTCGTGTGCGCGGCGAGCGCCGGCGGCGGCCACGATCCGCGCGACAGTCGGGTCGGCGTGCTCGGGATGGGACGCGACGAAGTCGCCATATGCCGCATACCTCTCAGCCACCACGGCTCCGTCGTAGAGCAGCTTCGCGCAATCGAGGAACGGCGCGATGTCGATCTCGGCGACGGTTGCTCCTGTGCGCTCCAGGGCTTGCGCCGCCGACGAGAAAAGCTCCCGCCGCTCGACGGACAGCCCGAAGAGAAACTCCGGGGCCGGGACCGCAATGCGCGGGGCGGGCGGCGCGGAGAGCACGACATCGACCGGCCACGGACGGGAGACGGGATCGAGGCCGGACACGCCAGACATGATCGAAGTCACCCGCGTTGCCAGGGCGACGGTGGGGGCGAGCGCGGTCACGCAGTCGTAGCTGCGGCACGCGGGCACGACGCCGTCAACTGGCACGACACCCTTGGTGCTCTTGATACCGACGATGCCGTTCAGCGCCGCAGGAACGCGACCCGACCCAGCCGTGTCGGTGCCGAGGGCGAAGTCCGCGATCCCGAGGGCGACGGCGACCGCAGACCCGGAGGACGATCCGCCGGAGATGCGATCGGGAAACACGCTGTTCCGCACCGCGCCGTAGGGGCTGCGAGTTCCGACGAGACCGGTCGCGAACTGGTCGAGGTTCGTCTTGCCTATGGCGATGGCACCGGCCGTCACCAGGCGCTCCACGGCGGTCGCCGAGCGTTCGGCGACGTGCGCGAAGTCGGGATGCCCGGCCGTGGTCACCATCCCCGCAACGTCGATGTTGTCCTTGACCGCGAACACCGTGCCTGCGAGCGCAAGCGACTCGCCGTTCGCCACCCGCCGGTCGATCACCTCGGCCTCCGCGAGCACCTCCCGCTCCTCGCGCAGCGTGATCCAGACCTCTGGCCTGTCGACCTTCCGGATGCGCGCGAAGGCGCGTATGACCCGGGAAACGGCGGTATTGTCCATGAACGAAATCCTCGGCTGTGGGCGGAATCGCGCACCCGACGGTGCCCGGTGAGCCGCGCGCTGTTACCTAGAGTTAACACCGGCTGACCATTCGGTGCCTAAAACTATCAGATGATAGAAAGCAACCCTCCCGGCCGAATCCGACCACCGTCGAGGCCGTTGAAGCCGAGAAGGACAGGACCTCGACAGCATGACTCCTCCACCGCTTGGCGCTCCGCAGCTTGGCTACACGGCGCTTCTGGTCGCCAACCGCGGCGAGATCGCCTGCCGGATCATCCGGTCGGCGAAGGCGCTCGGCTTGCGTACCGTCGCCGTGTACTCCGAGGTCGATCGGGGCGCGCCGCACGTGAAACTCGCAGATGTCGCCGTCAACATCGGCGCTGAGTCGCCGCGCGAGTCCTACCTGAACGGCAGCCGTATCCTCCGCGCGGCCCTCGATTCCGGGGCAGGCGCGATCCACCCCGGTTACGGCTTCCTGTCGGAAAATGCCGTTTTCGCCCGCAGCGTCGAGGACGCTGGACTCGTCTTCGTCGGTCCGACCCCGGAGCAGCTCTCCGTGTTCGGCGCGAAGGACGCCGCGCGCGCCGCGGCTGCACGCGCTGGGCTGCCGATGGTGCGCGGCACGGAGGTGCTTGCCGACGCCGACGAAGCGGTTGCGGCATCCGAGGAGCTCGGATACCCCGTCATCCTCAAGGCCATCGGCGGCGGAGGCGGCATCGGCATGCAGGTGTGTCGCAGCGGCGAGGAGGTCAGCGACGCGTTCGTGTCCATCTCCCGTGTGGCGAACGCGAGCTTCGGCAGTGGGGCCATTTTCGCCGAGCGGTACGTCGAGAACGCGCGCCACATCGAAGTACAGGTGTTCGGGGACGGTGCCGGCGGCGTCATCAGCCTCGGAGACAGGGACTGCTCGCTGCAGCGCCGCAACCAGAAGGTCGTCGAGGAGGCCCCCGCATTCGACCTCTCCGACGAACTGCGGGCCAGGTTGCACGCCGCATCGCGCGAACTGTGCGCGTCCGTTTCGTATCGGTCTGCCGGCACGGTCGAATTCGTCTACGACTCGGTGCGGGAGGAGGCGTCCTTCCTCGAGGTCAATACTCGCCTGCAGGTCGAACACCCCGTGACCGAGGCGATCACCGGCGTCGACCTCGTCGAGTGGATGCTGCGGCTCGCGGGCGGCGAAAACGACTTCCTCGACGCGTACCGAGCGACGGGTACCGTGCCGACGGACGGATTCGCGGTGGAGTCCCGCGTGTACGCCGAGGACCCGACGCGCGGATACCAGCCCTCGTCGGGCACCATCACGCAGGCGCGACTTCCCCTAGACGACGCCCGTGTCGACGCCGGCATCGAAACAGGCTCCGAAGTGCCGAGCTCCTACGACCCTCTGCTCGCGAAGATCATCACGTCGGGAGCCACCCGAGCCGAAGCCTGGGCGAACCAGGCCCTGGCCCTTCGCAAGACCCGGGTCGACGGCATCGAGACGAACCTCGGCCTCCTGCGCGCGATCTCCGTCGACGAGAGGGTCGAGCGCCGGACGCATTCGACCTCCACTCTCGCCGGGCTCGCCGACGATGAACCCCGCATCGCCGTGCAGCGCCCCGGGCTGATGACCACGGTGCAGGACTGGCCGGGCCGAATCGGATACTGGCAGGTCGGCGTGCCGCCTAGCGGCCCGATGGACGATCTCTCTTTCCGGCTCGGCAACGTCGCGGTCGGCAATCCGGAGGGCGCGCCGGGTCTCGAGTGCACGGTCTCCGGACCGCGGTTGCGCTTCAGCCATCGCACGGTCGTCGCCGTGACCGGCGCCGAGGTCGCGGTCACGATCGACGGGGTGACCGCGCCGATGTGGGCGCCCATCGAGGTGCCCGCCGGCGGGTTCCTCGATGTCGGAGCCGCAACCGGCACCGGAATGCGCAGCTACATCCTGTTCTCCGGTGGAATCGACGTGCCGGAGTACCTGGGTAGCGCATCCACGTTCACCCTCGGACTGTTCGGCGGTCACGGCGGACGTGCCCTCACGAGTGCCGACGTCCTGAGGGTCGCGGAAGCGCCCACCTGTGCGACGAAGCCGGTCACCGCGGCCCGCCGCCCGGCCTTCGTGCACGACTGGGAGCTTGCGGTGACGGAGGGTCCGCACGGCGCGCCAGACTTCTTCACGCGCGAAGACATTGACGCGATCTATTCCGCGGCCTACGAAGTGCACTTCAACTCCGCCCGCACCGGTGTGCGCCTCGTCGGGCCCAAGCCGAGTTGGGCGCGGCAGGACGGTGGTGAGGCCGGCCTGCACCCCTCCAACATCCACGACAACGCGTACGCGATCGGCGCCGTCGATTTCACGGGCGACACTCCGATCCTGCTCGGTCCGGATGGTCCGAGCCTCGGTGGGTTCGTCTGCCCGGTGACGGTCGTCGCGGCCGAGCGCTGGAAGCTCGGGCAGCTGAAGCCCGGCGACACGGTGCGCTTCGTGCCGATCGCCGCTGATGAGGCACCGTCGCTCTCCTCGCTCGGCGCGTCACGGGCAGCCTCCGACCCCGTCGTCCCCCGCGGCAGACGCGACGGCGACGACGGCGTCATCCTTCGATTGGATGGCGATCCGTCGGTCACCTACCGCCGAAGCGGCGACGACAACGTCCTCGTCGAATACGGCGACTTGGTACTCGACCTCGGCTTGCGGGCACGCGTGCACGCGCTGTATCTGCGGGTGCAGGAGGCCGCGATCACGGGCATCCTCGACCTGACGCCCGGCATCCGCTCCCTGCAGGTGCATTTCGATCCTGATCGACTGAGCGCCCGGCGGCTTCTCGACACTCTGCGAGACTTCGAACACACCATCCCCGCCGCCGCGGCGCTCGTCGTGCCAAGTCGCAGGGTGCGCCTGCCCCTCTCGTGGGACGATCCTGCCACTCGCGAGGCCATCGAGAGGTACATGAATGGCGTGCGGGACGACGCGCCGTGGACACCGTGGAATATCGAATTCATCCGCCGGATCAACGGTCTGGGAACCCCGGACGACGTCTACCGCACGGTCTTCGACGCCGAGTATCTCGTCCTCGGGCTCGGCGACGTCTACCTCGGCGCTCCGGTGGCCACCCCGCTGGACCCGCGCCATCGCCTCGTGACGACGAAGTACAACCCGGCGCGCACCTGGACTCCGGAGAACGCGGTCGGGATCGGCGGTGCCTACCTGTGCATCTACGGAATGGAGGGACCGGGCGGATACCAGTTCGTCGGCCGCACGACGCAGGTATGGAGCCGCTTCGGTTCCTTCGTCGAACCCGAACCGCGCAAACCGTGGCTCCTCAACTTCTTCGACCGCATCTCCTGGTACCCGGTGACTCCGGAGGAGCTACTCGAGATGCGTGCGGACGTCGCGGCGGGCCGCGGGCACTTCGACATCGAGGATGGCAGGTTCTCGCTGGCCGAGCACGAGCGGTTCCTTGCCGACAACGCCGCATCGATCGCCGAATTCCGTGGCACGCAGGCGATCGCGTTCGAGCGGGAGCGTCTGGCGTGGGAGGCGTCGGGCGAATTCGACCGGGTCGAGGCCGTCGATGTTCCGGCGATCGCCCTCGACCAGTTGCTCGAGGTGCCGGTCGACGGCGTGCTCGTCGATGCGCCCTTCGTCGCGCACGTCTGGCGGGTTTCGGTCACGGTGGGCCAGCGCGTGACCGCTGGCCAGCAACTCGTCGCGCTCGAGGCCATGAAGATGGAGACCCACATCACGAGCCCGATCGATGGCACCGTCGCCCAGCTGCGCACCGAACTCGGTCAGCGGGTGCGCGCGGGTGAGACCCTGGTGGTCGTGGTCCCCGCCTGACTCATCCGTCGGAGCGGTCCGGTTCGAGCGTTCGCCGCAGTTCGCCGAGCAGCGCGGTCGCGCGCGAACTGATCACGCGGATCGAGCCGCTGTCGTGACCGAGCACGCGCAGGCAGCTCTGCGCGATGGTTTCGACCAGCACGGCCGGATCCTCGTGCGGACGATCCACCCGAATCGCGATCACGCTCTCGACCATGCCGAAGACGACGTCCACCAGGTAGTCGATCGCGGATGCCGCATCGGGGGTCGACGTCTCGACGAGTTCCGGGCGGATGTCCTCGGTGATCGCGCGGGAGATGAGTGCCGCGTAGAGGTCGCGCAGGGTTGACCGTTCCGTCTGGAACGCCTCGAACCGGTCATCACGCACCTCCGGGAGAAAATACAGCGTGCCCACGTTGTGGGCGGCACCGAGTAGGGCCGCGGTGTCGAACTCGACGAGCGCGTGAAGGCGCACGGCTGGTTCGGCTTCCGCGGTACTGAGGTAGGTCGCGGCGCGCATGGATGGCTCGACCGTGCGCATGAGCAACACCTCGAGGATCTGCTCCTTGCTCGGGAAGTGATAGTAGAGCGAGGCCTGGCGAATGCCGACCTCCTCCGCGATCGCGCGGGTGGATGTCGCGGCATAGCCGCGTTCGACGAAAAGGTGCGCGGCGGCATCCAGGATTTGCTCGGAGGCACTCAGGTCTGGGCGCTGGTTCGTGCCTGAGCGAGGGCGGCCCCTATCCGGCTTCTTTGGTGCGTCGATCACTTGGCCATGCTGTCATACGCGTTACCTAGGCGAAACCTGGATGCTGTTTCATTGGGTTAATCTATCGACCGATAGTTACTGGGCCGCCTGCACGGAGGACACGCCATGACGGGAATATCGACGCACAATCCGGAGGGCGCGCGCGCACACGCGCGGGCCCAGGGCGGAGTACGCATCGAAACGATGCCGATTCTGCCGCCGAGTGAGGCGGACGAGTGGCCCGAGCCGATCGCCGATGACGACAAACTCTGGGCGGAGACCGTCGCTGGCGGCAACTATACGTCGCTGACACTGGCGCGCGGCACCGTCATCGAACTGACGGATGTCTCCGGCGACGCCTGCGCGCACATCGCGCTGTTCAATGCGGTGCAGACCGACGAGCGACTGAACGTCGCCGACACGATCAAGGTGCAGTGGCAGGCCTACCTGACAACGGGCCAGCAGCTGCTCTCCGACCGCGGCCGTGTTCTCGCCACCATCGTCGCCGACACGTCGGCGCACCACGATACCCTCGCGGGCACGTCGAACCTCCAGCGAAACATCGAGCGATACGGAGATGGCTCGCCGCAGGGCGGCAGCCCGGCCGGCCGAGAGCTGCTCATCCTCGCCGCCGCGAAGTCCGGGCTCGCGCCTCGCGATCTTGCGCCGACGCTGAGCTTCTTCCAGGGGGTGTTCGCCGAGCCGGACGGCAGCCTCACCTTTACCGGATCCGCGGGAGCAGGCACATCCGTTCGCCTCCGGGCGGAGCTTCCGATCGTGCTTCTTATCGCCAACGTCCCGCACCCGCTCGACCCCCGCGCCGAATACGTATCGACCCCACTGAGACTTCGTGCGTGGCGGGGTGAGCCGTCGGCGGAGGTCGCGGCCGGTCCAGAAGCGGCACGCGCCATCGCGAACACCGTCGCCTATGCCCGATTGAGGGGGCTCTGATGAGCGTGACAACCGAGCCGAGGTCCCTTCCGGCCTACGTCGCCGACCATCGAGTGATCAGCGACGTCGTCGCGGATCGCCGCGGACCGTGGTCGGGGATCGTCTACGCGGGCCAGTTCCTGACCATCGTGGACCTCTACGGCAATCAGGCCGTCGACTTCATCGTGTACGACGCGGCGGACACCGACATCCGCTATAGTGCACCGGACACCATTGCGGCCCAGGGCAACATCTATCTCACCGAGGGGTCCGTGCTCACGGCGAACACGGGTGACGCGCTCATGACGCTGCGCCATGACCAGGTCGGACGGCACGACACGATCGGCGGAGCCTGCAGCAAGGAGTCGAACTCATTACGGTACGGCCACCACACCGTTCACCAGCACGCGTGCGTCGAGAACTTCCTGGCGGAGGGTGCACGCTGGGGCCTCGGCAAACGTGACCTGGTGAGCAATATCAACTGGTACATGAACGTGCCGGTCGAACCGGATGGCGTGCTCGGCATCGTGGACGGGATCTCGGCGCCGGGCCTCTCGCTGACTCTCCAAGCGGATCGCGACGTGCTCGTCCTCGTCTCCAACTGCCCGCAGATCAACAATCCGTGCAACGGCTTCGATCCGACAGCCGTGCGAATGATCATCTCGGAGCGGTAGCCGCACTGCGACGCGGATTCGGACGGCCCCACTTGCTATCACGATGAAAAGGTGGCACGCATGACTTCTCAGACCGTGGACTTCACCTCCGGCGCACCGATCGAGGTCGACCTTACGGTCGAATGGATGGACGGCTCAGGGCCCAGTGAGCCGCTCCTGCAGGTGCACGCCCTCGATGAGCACACTTTCGTTCTTCGTCAGTCCCTGAAGACCCACCACGAGGGCCCTTTCGTCTTCCTCCTGCTCGGGAACGCGGGCGCGCTCATGATCGACTCGGGGGCAACCGAGGATGAGGCCGCTTGGCCCCTTCGCGAGACGATCGACGGAATCATCGCCGACTGGCTCGCGAAGCATCCGAATCCCTTGTACTCGCTCACTGTCGCGCACTCGCACGGTCACGGAGACCATACGGCGGGCGATGTGCAGTTCGCCGGTCGCCACAACACGACCGTCGTTCCGGCGGACCTCGAGGGTGTGCAGCGCTTCTTCGGGTTCGCGAACTGGCCGAACGAGACCGTATCCTTCGACCTGGGCGGACGGATCGTGAGCGTCATCGCGGGGCCCGGCCACGAAGAAGCCGCGACCGTCTATTACGACCCGTGGACCGGCATCCTCTTCACGGGCGACACCGTCTACCCCGGTCGCCTCTACGTGGTGGACATGCCCGCGTTCATCTCCACGCTCGAGAGAGTCATCGCGTTCATGGCAGAGGTTCCCGTCACCCATCTGATGGGATGCCACATCGAGATGTCCTCGACGCCCGGGCGGGATCATCCCCTCGGCTCCCTTGGCCATCCCGGCGAAGCACCCATGCCGATGCTCCCGAGCCAACTGGTCCGTTTGCACGAGCGTGCGGTGGAGATCGCGGCGACGCCGGGCGTGCACACCTACGACGACGTCATCATCTACAACGGCGAGGCCGTCGTCGACGGCTATCTGAGGCCCTCGCTCGAGTACCGGGGCTGGTAGCCACAGGCCTGGTGCGGGAGGCAATGTAACAGAGAATTCATACCGCGGAAACACCTCGGGGCGCTTTGCCGGGCAACATGTTTTTCATACCTATCGATTGACAGGTTGTGGACTGAACCCCTCGGAAAGGGGCCCCTGTGAGCACCTCAGCGATCGTCACGGAACCTTCCTCCCCCGTGCCTCCCGAACACGTCGACCTCGCCCACTTCGGCTATAAGCAGGAGCTCCACCGCAAGGTCGGCCCGTTCGGGTCGTTCGCGGCCGGATTCTCGTTCGTCTCGATCCTGACGACCGTGTTCCAGCTCTTCTTTCTCGGCTTCGGCCTTGGCGGAGCGGCATTCTTCTGGACCTGGCCACTCGTCTTCGCCGGCCAGCTCCTCGTCGCGCTCAACTTCTCCAGTCTCGCGGCGCGCTGGCCGATCTCCGGCGCGATCTTCCAGTGGGCGGGCCGCCTGGCGGGTGCGACCTTCGGATGGTTCACCGGCTGGGTGATGATCATCGGCCAGATCGTGACCGTCGCCACCGCCGCGATCGCACTTCAGGTGGTGCTGCCGGTGGTCTGGAAGGGGTTCCAGCTGGTGGGAGGAGCCGGAGCAGACTCGTCCCCCACCTCCGCGACCGGCTCGGCGAACGCCGTCGTGCTCGGCATCATCCTTCTCGCGGCCACCACGACCGTGAACATCATCGGCGTGCGGCTCATGTCGATCATCAACAGCACGGGCGTCGTGCTGGAGATCCTCGGCGTGATCGCCATCGTGTTCGCCCTGTTCTTCCACGCCCAGCGCTCCCCCGCGGTCGTGCTGACCACCTCGGGCCTCGCCCCGAGCCATTCCCCGTACATCTGGGCGTTCCTGGCTTCCGGCCTCATGGCGGCCTACGTCATGGTCGGCTTCGACTCCGCCGGCGAACTCTCCGAAGAGACGCACAACCCGCGTCGCACAGCCCCGAGGACCATCCTCCGCGCGCTCATAGTGTCGGGCGTCGGCGGCGGTCTGCTCATCTTCGCCGCCCTGCTCGCTGCTCCCAGCCTGACCGATGGCAGCCTCGCGACCCAGGGCCTGCCCTGGGTGCTCAACGCGGCGCTCGGCCCCATTGCCGGACCGATCCTGCTCGTCGATGTCGCCATCGCGATCTGCGTCTGCACTCTCGCCGTGCAGACCTCGGGCTCACGCATGGTCTACTCGATGGCGCGTGAGAAGTCGCTCCCGTTCCACAGGGTTCTGTCGAAGGTTTCACCCCGCACGGGAACGCCGATCGCCACGTCGATCGTCGTCGGTGTCGGCGCCGCTCTCGTGCTGCTCGTCAACATCGGGCAGAGCGCACTGTTCACGGCGCTCGCCAGCCTGTGCATCGGTCTTCTCTACCTCGCCTACCTCGGCGTCACCGTTCCGTATCTGGTGAACCGGATCAAGGATCGACGGGCCGGCGTCGTCGAGACGGGTGTGGACGAGACCGGCAAGCCGCTGTTCTCGCTTGGCCGCTTCGGCATCCCGATCAATATTCTCGCCGTGCTCTACCAGGTCGTGTTCGTGATCAACCTCATGTGGCCGCGACCCGAGATCTACGACCTTACGGGCCACACCTGGTGGCTCCAGTGGAGCGCCCTGCTGTTCCTCGGCGTGACCCTGCTGGTCGGACTCGCCATCCACCTGCGCAATCGCGCGCGGGATGGAGCCCTGGTCTTCCACGCGCATCCCCACGTGCGCGCGACGACTCCCAGCACGGAAACCCTCGCCTGAATAAGGGATGCGCCTGCGGAAGCGGGCGCATCCCTCACTTCTGGGCTCACTATCACCGGGCTCACCGTCCGCTATTGAGGACCTCTACGAGCTGGTCCACCGTCGGCACGCCGGCGAACCCTGTCGCCGTTCGATAGATGCGGCACGCGAGGTCCGTCGTCTGCCCGTCCGTGGGAAAGGCGTCAACGCCGTCGAGCAGAATCGTCGGCGACCCCGCGAACGGCACCCTGGCGGCCTCGTCGCTCGTTCGAAGCAGTCGGTAATCCACGCGCACTCCGGCACGCCCGGTCGCTGCCAGGGCAGTCGCTACTCTCCGGCCGGCTTCTTCCCAGTTCGGACACTCGTCGATGTGGAGGATCTCGATGTTCATAGGTCAAGTCTCGCCCCAAATCCGGTCGCGTCGTCCGCGGACGACTCACCGCGGTGCAGTAAGGGTGCGTGTGCCGCGTCCGCAACCGCACGAGGCACGTATAACCATCGATACGGGAAGCTCCTGACGCAGGGGACCGTCTTCCACGCCGTCGATCAGGTCGAAGAGGCGCTCGGTCGCGATCCTGGCCATGCGCTCCGCTGGAACGCTCATCGTGGTGATCCCGGGGGTGGTAACCCTGGACAGGCCGAAGTCGTCGAACCCGACGAGTGAAACGTCGTCGGGGACTCCGATCCCACGGGCTTTAAGCGTCTCGAGGCCGCCGAATGCCATGTCATCGTTGGCGAAGACAATGCCGTCGAACGACGCGTCGCGTGCGATCAGGGTCTCGATTGCCTGCCGACCGGATGATTCGCTGAAGTCTCCTTCGAGAACTGTCGCACTCGTGCCGGGACCCGAGCTCGACACAGCGTCGAGGAAACCCTGCCTGCGATCGATGCCGGTCTGGTGATCCAGGGGTCCGGTGACGTGAACAAGCCGTGATCGACCGTGAACGTCCAGGAGGTGCTCGGTCATCGCCCAACTGGCCGCGACGTCATCGATTCCGACTGTCACCGCGGCGGGCAGGTAGGGAAAGTTGCCGATGAGAACGACGGGCAATCCGCTCGCGACGAGCGCTTCGAGGTTGGAGTCGGTCACCGCGGCGCTCGTCACGATCGCGCCGTCGGCGCTGCGTGATCGAACAACCCGCTGGTAGGCGGCGACGTCCCCGGCTTCCTCGGAGGTGGTCGACAGTACGACCTGGATGTCGCGGGCATTGGCCGCGGACGAGACCCCGGTGAGCACGTGCATGAAGTAGCTGTGACCGAACACGTGCTGCGACGTGTTCGGCACGATCAGGGCCACCGCCCCGGAGCGCTGGCTGCGCAGTGCGCGACCCGCCGAACTCGGGACGTAGCCGAGTTCCCTGGCTGCCCTTCGAATCGCCTCTTTGGTCTTGGAGCTGATGCGCGGACTATCCGCGAGCGCCATGGACGCCGCCGCGGACGTCACGCCGACCCTTTCGGCGACGTCCTTCAGCGTGATGGACGAACTCGCCCACGGCTTTGCTGTCACGACCACTCCGACCCTTTTCGACTGAGCCTAGCTTGGCTGTGCATGGCGTCGTGCCGTGACGGTTTGACGACGACAGCCATTCTGGCTACACTTTTGCTTTATCGATTAACGTCTCTGGCCGATTGCACGGTCGGAGTATTTTTTGAACCGATTGCTTTAACGATAAAACACCGATGTGAGTGAGGAGCTGCGCGTGGCGAAGGTGCCAACCGACAGGTCAGCAATCACTCTCCGGGACGTTGCAGAGCGAGTGGGCGTCACCGCGTCCGCCGCGTCGATGGCACTTTCCGGCAGCTCCCGCATCAGCGAGAAGACGAAGTCGGCCGTCCGCGCTGCCGCTGCGGATCTCGGATACGTCCCCAGCTCGGCAGCCCGCGCTCTTCGCAACCAGCGAGCGGGGGCGGTTGCCCTCATCGTGCCCAATACCACTCGCCATGTCTTCGGTCACAGCTACTTCATGCATGTGCTCACTGGCGTGTCCTCCGTGGCGAACGAGCGCGACAACCAGGTGCTGGTATCCACGAACTCCGACGAGGAGAACGGGCTCGCGGCATACGAGCGGGTCATGCGGTCCAAGAGCGCCGACGGCGCTATCGTCACCAGCGCAGCGGTGACCGACCTCAACGTCGAGCGCCTCTCGCAGAGCGGCCTCCCGGTGGTCCTGATCGGCAATTTTCCCTACCTCCCGGAGTCCATCACGGTGGGCATCGACGACGTCGCGGCGTCGGCAGCGATCACCAGACACCTGATCGAGGTTCACGGGTCGAAGCGCCTCTTGCATGTGTCTGGCCCCCTCGATCACCAGACCGCCATCGACCGCCGCGACGGCTTTCTGGCCGCCGTGACCGCGGCGGGTCTGCTCGACTCGTCTCTCGTAGCGGAAGGAGACTTCAGCGAAGACGCGGGCTGGCGAGCCGTGGAGGGTTTCGGCGAGGGCATCCGCGATGTCGACGGCATCGTGTTCGCGAACGACGACATGGCCTTCGGCGGCCTGGAGGCCCTGACTGCCGCGTCGATGAGCGTGCCAGGCGACGTGGCGATCGTGGGCTTCGACGACTTCGGGCTCTCGCGCCTCACCACGCCCGGGATCACCACGGTGAGCGTGCCCGCGGAAGAACTCGCCAGGGTTGCAACCGAGCGACTGTTCGAGATCATCGACGGGATCAGCGACGGCCCCCCGCACCAGGAGCTTCCTGTATCACTCACACTTCGCAGCTCCTGCGGGTGCGGGCCGAAAGGAGCGCAGTCACACAGCTAACACCGCCAACAACCCACAGCGCACCACCTCAGATTTCTTATGCACACTCAAAGGAGAGCACAAATGAAAAACAAGATCGCGATCGGCATCGGTGCCGTCGGCATCATGCTCGCCCTGGCCGCCTGCTCTGGCAGCCCATCGGCGAGCCCAAGCGGCGGCAAGGTCGCACTGACCGTCTGGACCGGATTCACCGGCGGAGATCGCCCGGGCTATGACCAGATCGTCAAGGACTTCAACGCGTCGCACCCCAACATCCAGGTGACCATGCAGGTGCAGCCATGGGACACGATCGCCCAGAAACTGCCGTCGGCCTGGCTCACCGGCCAGGGGCCGGACATCGCCGCGCCGAACTTCGACCCCAACGTGATCGCGCAGTACGTGAAGACCAACTCGGTGCTGCCCATCACGAACACCGGCTCCGGCACAACGCAGATCAACGTCGACAAGCTCGCCCCCGGAACGGTGAAGGACTTCACCTACAACAAGAAGCTGTATGCGGTTCCCGCGAACTTCGCCACGCTCAGCCTCTATTACAACAAGAAGGCCTTTGCGGCTGCCGGCATTTCCGGCCCGCCGACCACCGTCGCCGAATTCGCGGCCGACGCGAAGAAGCTCACGATAGGAGGCGGCCAGACGCAGTACGGTCTTGTGCTCGCCGACAACCAGACCATTCAGATGTGGCCTATTCTGCAATGGCTTGAAGGTGGCGACATCGTCAACTCGAAGAACTGCAGCGTGCTGCAGACCTCGGCCGGGCAGAACAGCCTCAAGATCTGGAGCGACATGGTCGTGAACGACAAGATCTCCCCGGTCGGACTCACCGGTGCGGCAGCCGACGCGCTCTTCTCAGCGGGCAAAGCCGCCATGGAGATGAACGGGCCGTGGGCCGCAGCCGGCTACAAGGCCGCGGGCATCGACCTCGGGATTGCGACCATCCCGGTCGGCGTCAACGGCAAGGTGACGCTCGGATCGACGGCACCGCTGGCGATCTCGGCGAAGACGAAGTACCCGGCGCAGGCCCAGGAGTTCCTGGCCTACTGGACGAGCAAGGCGGCGCAGCAGAAGTTCGCACTGACTACCGGCTTCCCGCCGCTTCGCAGCGACCTCTCGGATGACCCGCAGCTCAAGGCCGACCCGGTCGTCTCGGTCTTCGCGGCCCAGGTGCCCGACTCGCGCCTCTACCTGCCCGGCGTGCCCAACGCGACCCAGGTGGATGCCAACGGCTACGTGCCGCTGATCGGCCAGATCACGCGCGGTCAGAGCGTGGCCGCGTCGACCGCGACGATCGCCTCCACGATCAACGGACTCACGGGCTGCACGTCGTAGTGTCCGCCATCGTCACACATCCGGAGTCGTCGCGCCTCGAGCGCGGCGGCTCCGGCCCGGCGAAAAGCCGCCGCGTCTTCCGGTTCCAGCCGGCCATCCTCTTCCTCGCGCCGAGCGCGATCATCCTCGGCGCCTTCGTCTTCTGGCCCATCATCCAGTCGCTCTACTACAGCTTCTACAACTGGACGATCGGCGCCACCACCCAGCAGTGGGTCGGTTTCGGCAACTACGCCGAGCTGTTCCGCGACCCGCGGTTCTGGAACTCGCTGGGCGTGACCCTCGCCTTCACGATCGTAACCGTCGCCATCGTGGTCGTGCTCGGTTTCCTCACCGCGCTCGGGCTGCTGCGAGAAAATCTGATCACCCGCGTCGTGCGCTCCGTGTTCTTCTTTCCGACGATCGTGTCGTTGGTCTCCATCGGCCTGGTCTGGAAGTTTCTGCTCGACCCGAGCATCGGCCTCGTCGGCGGCCTCACCCAGCTGTTCGGTCTCGCACCCGTCGCCTGGCTGCAGTCGACCCAGCTCGCCCTTCCCTCGATCATCTTCGTGGCGGTATGGCGCAACGTCGGGTTCGCCATGGTGCTGTTCGTGGCCGCGCTCAAGGGGGTGCCCGCGGAGCGCTATGAGGCGGCGCGACTGGACGGTGCCAACAACCGCCAAATGACCGCCTTCGTCACGATTCCCAGCATCCGGCCTGCCCTGTTGTTCACGACGCTCATTCTCACGATCCAGTCCTTCCAGGTGTTCGATCTCGTCTATGTAATGACGGGCGGTGGTCCGCTATTCGTCACCGACACGCTCGTCAACGAGCTCTTCCGCGAGGGATTCGTCAATTTCCGCACCGGCTACGCCTCGGCCATCTCCTGGGTGCTGTTCGCCATCATCATGATCATTTCCGCTCTCCAGCTCAGATTCTTCAGGTACAACGATGTCGATTGACGCCGCCCGACGGACGGGCGCGACCGCGCGCCTGGCTGCAGCTTTCAAGTGGATCCTGCTCGCCATCGGGCTGCTGTTCGCGCTCGTGCCATTCATCTGGATGGTGTCGGGCTCGTTCAGGAGCGAGGCCGACCTCTTCGGCAACCCCGCGAGTCTCTTCCCCACCAGCTGGACCTTGCACGGCTACATCGGCGTGTGGCAGCAGCTGCCCTTCCTGCGCCTTCTGCTCAATTCGTTCATCTTCGCCGGCGTCACCACCGCCCTGTGCCTGCTGTTCGACTCGATGACCGCCTACGCACTGGCGCGGATGCGCTTTCGCGGGAGGAACGTCGCATTCGTCCTCGTGATCGCGACGCTGATGGTCCCCTTCCAGGTGACGCTGATTCCGGTGTTCATCGAGCTCTTCCACCTGAACTGGCTGAACACCTACCAGGGCCTCATCATCCCGAGGGCGACCAGCGCGTTCGGTATCTTCCTGCTCAGGCAGTTCTTCATGAACATTCCGACAGAGCTGGATGAGGCGGCACGCATCGATGGAGCCGGCCACCTGCGCATCTATTGGAAGATCATTCTGCCGCTGGCGAAGCCGGCCCTCGCGACAGTGGCGATCCTCAACTTCGTGGCGCTCTGGAACGATCTCCTCTGGCCGCTCGTCATCACCAGTTCTCCCGACATGCTCACGCTTCCCGCGGGGCTGACCCTGTTCGGAGGACAGCACGTCACGGACCACGCCGTGCTGCTCGCCGGCGCGACCATCTCGCTGCTCCCCATCGCCCTCGGATTCTTCTTCGCCCAGAAGTACTTCGTTGCCGGCGTCGCCACCACAGGACTGAAGTGACCACATGACGAACCCATTCTCTTCCGACGACTTCGTCTGGATCGCCGGAATCGAAGACACCTGTGTCTACCCGGCGGCCGGCTTCGCCATGGAACCGCTCGATGAATACGACCTGACCGAGCACAGCGCAAACTGGATGTCGGACCTGCAACTCGTGCACGATCTCGGTGCGACGTCAGTTCGATACGGTGTGAACTGGCCCCTGGTCCACACGGCCAGGAACGAATACGACTGGTCCATGCTCGACGAGCGCTTTCAATTCGCAGGCAATGCGCTCGGGCTCACCGTCATCGCCGACCTCGTTCACTACGGCACCCCGACGTGGCTCGCCGACGCGTTCGCAGACCCCGACTACCCCGATGTCGTGGCAGAGTTCGCGGGCGCGTTCGCGGCCCGCTATCGGGGCCTCGTCGACCACATCACGCCCCTCAACGAGCCCATCACGACCGCATCGTTCTGCGGCCTGCGCGGTGTATGGCCGCCCGCGCTGACCGGCTGGGCGGGGTGGACCGCCGTGACCATGAACATCGCCCGCGGCATCTCCCGCTCCATCCACGCCATCCGTGCCGCGAACCCCGACGCCGTCATCGTTCACGTGGAGGCATCGTCGCTCTACGGGACCGCAGACGAAGCGCTCAAACACCATTCCGTGCACCTCCAGGAGTTGGGGACCCTCCCCACCGACCTCGTGCTCGGATTCGTTTCGGAGCATCATCCGCAATATCCGTGGCTCATCGCCAACGGAGCACGCGCATCCGAGCTCGCCGAACTCGTCGCGAACCCGCCGACGATCGACCTGCTGGGAGTCAACTACTACCCGATGCTTACTCCGCGCACACTGGTTGCGGTCGCCGGCGCCGTCGACCAGGTCGCGACGGACGGCTGGACCGATGGACTTGCGACGGCCCTCCGGAGTTTCGACGATCGTTACGGTCTGCCGCTGCTCATCACAGAGACCAGCATCGAAGGGGATGATGAGACACGCAAGAGCTGGCTCGACGACTCGGTCGCGTCAGTGCATGCTCTGCGCGACGAGGGCCTCGACATCCGCGGATACACCTGGTGGCCACTGCTCGACTTCGTCGACTGGTCGTTCGCCTCGGGCGGCCGCAACGTCGAGGAGTTCCTCGTCGACGACGCTGTGGTCGCATCCCGAACCTCCTCGGCCGCACAGGGTCGTGAGGCATCCGGTGCGCGATCGAAGACGCCATTCCTCCGTCGAATGGGGCTGATCCGCCTCGACGAGCAACCCGACGGCAGCCTCGTCCGCACGCGCACGTCGGCTGCCGAGCGTTTCGCAACCCTCGCCAGTCAGGCAGTGCAGGACAGCAATGCGTGAACCGGTGTACCCCGGATACCTGGCCGATCCGTTTCTCACCAGCACCGCGAGCGGCTACCTGATCTACGGCACCGGCGACCCCGGCCGGAGCGGCAGTCGGACCTTCGAGACGATCGTCTCCGACGACCTCGAGCGCTGGCAACGAGTCGATCCCGTGTTGAGGCGTCCCGATCCGGCCCTTGGCGACGACTTCTGGGCGCCCGAGGTGGTTCTCGACGACGGCCGCTACTGGATGTACTACTCCGTCGGACACGGAATCACAGGCCACCACATCCGAGTCGCCAGCTCCGCGTCGCCGCTCGGGCCCTTCGTCGACGAGGGCGTCAATCTGACGTCCGGCGAGACCTTTGCGATCGACGCCCACCCCTTTCGCGACGTAGACGGCTCCTGGTACCTCTTCTTCGCTCGGGATGTGCTCGACTCGGCGATGCCGGGAACCCACTTGGCCGTGGTTCGGCTCGCAAGCATGACGACGACGGCCTCCGATCCGCGCGCCGCGCTCAGTCCGTACGCGTCGTGGCAGATCTACGAACGCGGACGGTTGATGTACGGGGAGGCGCGCGACTGGTACACCCTCGAGGGCCCTTCCGTGATACTTCACGATGGCACCTACCACCTCTTCTTCTCCGGAGGATCGTGGGAGGGCGCCGGCTACGGCGTCGCGTTCGCGACTGCGGCGGCACCGCTCGGGCCGTGGATTCCCGGAGGCGGAGAGGAGCCCATCGTGCTGAATTCCCGCAGCACCGGCCTCATCGGCCCCGGGCACAATTCTCTGCTTCGACTGGAAACCGGAGAGGTCCTGATCGCCTATCACGCCTGGGACACGGACGTGAAGCTCCGGAGAACTTTCATCGACCCATTGGACTGGGTGGACAGCACGCCCACAATCCCCACGGTCGGCTAGCCAGGGGATCCGACGTAGGCCGCGCCCGAACGCGGCCGCGACGACCACAGGATGCCGCTGCTGTCAACCCGCTGACCCGTATCCCCCTCGTGCCGTATGTTTTGCACGATGGCATCCCCGTGTGGATGGCCTCCGGACGTGAGGATCTTGCGATGGACGATGGTCGGGCGATATCTGAGCAGCCGCCCCAGGGGGTTCCTCCGGAACTGGATGCCGGGACGCCGGACCAGCCGGGTGAGGGGCGGAAGAAAAGAAACCCGATTCAGCGGTTCTTCGGCGTGCTCGGCCCCGGCCTGGTGACCGGCGCCGCCGACGACGACCCGTCGGGAATAGCCACCTATTCGCAAGCCGGCGCCACCTATGGCAACAGCATGTTGTGGACCGTCCCCCTCACCTTGCCGTTGATGATGGCCGTTCAGGAGATCTGCGATCGCATGGCGTTGGCGACGGGAGACAGTCTCGGCGCCCTGATCAGACGCAAGTTCAGCCGCGGTTTTCGAATCGCCATCGGGGTCCTCCTCGTTGCGCTGATCGTCGCAAACTGTTTGAACCTGGCCGCGGACCTGAACGCAATCGGGCAAGGGATGAACCTCCTTCACGCCGGTCCCGCGTTCATCTGGAGCGCGGTCGCCGGCATCGCGATCATGATCGCGGTTATCGCGGGCTCCTTCGCGATGATCGGCATGATCTTCAAATGGTTGTGCATGGTGCTCCTGGTCTATGTCGGAGTGCTGTTCGTCTCCCACGTGAATTGGGTGGACGTGGCACGTGGCCTGGTCGGCGGGCAGTTGCAGTTCTCGCCCGCGTACCTCGGGCTCGTCGTCGGCGTGCTCGGCACCACGGTCTCGCCGTACATGTTCTTCTGGCAGTCCGCGCAACGCATTGAAGAGCTCCGGGCAGAAAAACGCGGTGGAGACGAAGCTCCGGCGCTCGAGGAGCGACCCGAGCCGGAAGCAAAACGCCGATTGCGCAACGGACGCGTGGATGTGTTCACCGGGATGGCCTTCTCCGTGCTGATCATGTTCGCCATCATCGCCTCGTCCGCCGCCACCCTTGGCGCGCATCACAAGGCCGTGTCAAGCGCCGCGGAAGCCGCCAAGGCGCTTCAGCCGATCGCCGGAAGCTATGCCGGCATCCTGTTCGCCCTCGGGTTTATCGGGTCCGGCGTGCTTGCCGTCCCGGTCTTGGCGGCGTCGGGTGCCGCGGGATTGGCCGGGCTGATGAACAAGAACTGGGGACTCGACCGCAGCCCCAGGAGGGCACCATTGTTCTACGTGCTACTCGGCATCGGCATGGTGGCCGGCACCATCCTCGCCGTGGTCTCCACCGATCCGATCGGATTGCTGGTTCTGAGCGCGATCGTCAACGGCATCGCGGCCGGACCGTTCCTGATCGTCATGATGCTCGTTTCCCGGGATCGGACGATCATGGGCAAGTACCGAAACGGGAGGCTCGCCGCGACGATGGGCTGGATCACGACGGTACTGATGTGCGTCGCCGGCATCTACGGGATCTGGTTCACCACGAGCGGACAATAGCCTCACCCGCATCAGTTCCGAGACGAAGTCAACCCGCTGGATTCACCTGCTACGGAGTGCTTGACTGATTACATGTCTGCTGACAGTTCCGAAAGGTCCGGCGCGGGAGACCTTCAAGGTCAGCACCCGGATGAACCCCACCGCGTGGGGGGGTTGGCCCAGCGACTCAACTGGCTGCGGGCCGGCGTATTGGGTGCCAACGACGGGATCGTCTCGGTCGCCGCAATTGTGGTCGGAGTCGCGGGAGCAACCTCCGCCTCCGGCACTATCCTCACCGCCGGCGTGGCCGCACTGGTTGGCGGGATGGTGTCCATGGCCCTCGGCGAGTACGTCTCCGTCAGCAGCCAGCGCGACAGCGAGCGAGCGCTCATCGCCAAAGAGAAGCAGGAGCTCACCGAGTCACCAGAACAGGAGCTCACCGAGCTCGCCGGGCTCTATCAAGCCAAGGGCCTGACCGAACCCACCGCGCGGCAGGTCGCAGAAGAACTCACCGAACACGATGCACTGACCGCCCACCTGTCCGCCGAGCTCGACATCGACCCCGACGATGTGGTCAGCCCATGGCATGCCGCCTTCGCATCCGCGATCTCGTTCGCGATCGGCGGCCTGCTCCCGCTGGCCGCAATACTGCTCCCACCCCAGGCCTGGCGGGTGCCGACGACCTTCCTCGCCGTGCTGATCGCGCTCTCCATCACCGGTTCCCTTGGTGCGCAGCTCGGTGGCGCCCCCCGGGGCCGAGCGACATTTCGCACCGTCGTCGGCGGCGCCCTCGCCCTTGCAGCGACCTTTGGCATCGGAACTCTTCTGCACACGCAGGGAGTCACCTAGTCACACTGAATATCCCCCGAACGGTCGCCGGCCGCAGCGGGTGCGGCGTCGTGCTGGGACGGCCGGGTGAAAGGCCTGGACACCGAGGCGTCCGGAGCGATTCTGCCGTTCTCTCGCGGGGCGATTGACGTATATCATGGTCAGTGCAAGGTGCCGCTCGTTAGCTGAGGCTCCTTCGCGGAAACATGCCAGCGACCCCCAACGTCGAGAGACGCCCCGGGTCAGGACAGGCCGCCCCGACCTAAGGGGTGGCCCCGATTGGCTCCCGAACTCGTGTCGGGTTGACGCCGCGAAGTGCCAAAGGTCTTACGAGGAGGGGCAGCGTCCCACCGCCAGGTGGGCCCCCCGGTGCTGCCGATGTGCGGGAGGTAGTCGATGAACGACGGCCATAGACCCGCGCCCCGCACGACCCGCACCGCACCCCGATAACCTCTCATTCGCTTTCGGGAGTTGGCGTGATGCAGTGTCGCGCGGAGGTGCCCCAATCGGCGATTGCACCTAGCTGGCGGTCGCCCGGTTCCAAGTCCCAATCTTTATCCCCGACTCTGAGGGGAGGAAGCGGTCTCCCATGACCTCGTCGACCAACACCCAGCCGCAGCCTGCCGAATCGTCCGCACTGGATTCGGCTCACATCGGGAACATTGAGGGTGCCTTCGGCACGATCCAGCTGGGGGACGAAGCCCCCCGAAAGAAAATGTCGGCGAAACTCCGCACCCTGGCCACAATCGTCGGACCCGGCCTGATCGTCATGGTCGGAGACAACGACGCCGGCGCGTTCGGAACGTACACGGAGGCCGGTCAGAATTACGGCACAAGCCTGCTCTGGGTGCTGGTGCTCCTGGTCCCCGTCCTCTACGTCAACCAGGAGATGGTTCTCCGTCTGGGCGCTGTCACCGGCGTCGGCCACGCCCGACTGATCCTGGAACGCTTTGGAAAGTTCTGGGGCGCGTTCAGCGTCATCGACCTGTTCATCCTGAACGCTCTCACCATCGTGACCGAATTCATCGGGATCAGTCTGGGCCTCACCTACCTCGGTATCCCGCTCATTCCCGGCATCATCGTGGCCGCCCTGTTCGTCATCGGCGCCGTCAGCACGGGCTCGTTCCGACGGTTCGAACGCCTGTGCATGATCCTGATCGTCGGCTCACTGCTGCTGATCCCACTGGTGATCATCGTGCACGCACCGATCGGCCAGGTCGCGCACGGATTTCTAATTCCCGGCTTCCCTCCAGGCGCGCAACTGTCCACGGTGACCCTGCTGATCATCGGGATCGTCGGGACGACGGTCGCACCGTGGCAGCTGTTCTTCCAGCAGTCCTATGTCATTGACAAGCGGATCACTCCCCGCTTCATGAACTACGAGAAGATCGATCTCTGGCTGGGGATCCTGATCGTCATTGTCGGCGCGGCGGCCCTCATGTCGGTGACCGCTGGTGCGTTCGCCGGCACCCATGCCTTCGGTAACTTCACCGACGCGGGCGGCGTGGCAACCGGTCTGACCACTTATGTCAACAAGGCAGCCGGAATCCTCTTCGCGCTCGCCCTGATCGATGCCTCCATCATCGGCGCGGCCGCCGTCGGCCTTTCCACCTCCTACGCCCTCGGCGACGTGCTGGGTCTGAAGCACTCACTGCACCGCAAAGTGTCCGAGGCGAAAGGGTTTTACGCCACGTTCGCGGGTCTCCTGGTGCTTTCGGCGGTCATCGTCCTCATCCCCGGGAGCCCGCTCGGACTCATCACCGTCGGGGTTCAGGTGCTCGCGGGCGTGCTGCTTCCCTCGGCGACCGTGTTTCTCCTGCTCCTCTGCAATGACACAGCGGTCCTCGGTCCCTGGGTCAACGGGCGGCTACTGAACATCTTCACGGCCGCCGTCATCGCGGTTCTCGTGATTCTCTCGGTCGTCCTCACCGCAAGCGTGCTTTTCCCCTCGATCGGCGCGACGGCGATCATCGGGATTCTCGTTGGCGGGGCCGCCATCGCCGTGATCGCCGGCGTCGCATTCGCGATCTATCGAGCGCGCCGACCGACGCATCCGAGTGCAGCTCGCGTGGATCGGAGTGAACGTCCGACGTGGCGAATGCCTCCGATCGCCCTGCTCAGCGCGCCAAAGCTCTCCGGGGGGCGGCGGCTCGGGCTGACGGTGCTTCGGACGTACCTTCTGCTGGCCATGATCCTCGTGATCGTTCGAGTCGTTCAACTCGCCATTCATCCGTGAAATTCTTCGAACCGTGCCGCGGGCGGTGCACAATGGGAGTAGCTCCCGAAAGGAGCCCAGGATGAGCAACAACACCATGACCGGTACCGCCACGACGTTGTACCTGTCAGCGATGCTGCGGGATGCTGTCATCGACGCCAAGGGTAAGACGATCGGCTCGCTCGCCGACGTGATCGTTCACCTGCATCCGGACCAGTATCCGCCACTGACCGGACTCGTCATGCGAGTCGGTCCGAACAACGTCTTCGTGCCCATGTCGGATGTCACCGCGATCGACAGCGACCACATCAGCCTCGGCACGGCCAGGCTCGACCTGCGACCGTTCGAGCGGCGCGACGGGGAAGTACTCCTCAAGGAAGCAGTCCTAGGACATCGGCTCATCGATGTCGAACGTGCAACCCTGGTTCGCGCCTATGACGTCGCCATCACGGGAAGCGAAGCGGGGTGGGTAGCCACCGGATTGGACGTTCACCGGCGCAAGCTGTCACCGTGGTCCAATCACGACCGACACCCGGTTCGCGATTGGAAATCGTTTGAGGCGCTCATCGGACATGAGGCCTCCGTACACGTGAGGTCGCGATTCGGCCGGTTGCGCGGGCTTCGGGCGCCGCAGATCGCCGACCTCATCGAAAGCGCATCAACCCGAGAACGCGATGACCTTCTGGATCACCTCCATAATCATCCCGACCTCGAGGCGGACGTCTTCGAAGAACTCGAAGACAACCATCAAACCCAGGTTCTGAAGGCGCGCACGACGGAGGAAATCGCCGGGGTTCTCAGCCGAATGCACACCGACGACGCCGTCGACGCCATCCTTGACCTTCCACAAGACCGACGGCGACCCGTCGTCGATGCCCTTCCGGAACCGAAGCGCGCCGATGTCCTGCGTCTCATGCGCTACCAGGATGGCAGCGCCGGCGGGCTCATGGGGGTCGAATATCTGGCCATCGAGGAGCAGTCGACCGTGCGCGAGGCACTGGAAATCGTCCGTCTCGCAACCTCGCAACAGCCAGAAGCGCTCACCACGATCTACAGCGTGGACACCGAGAAACGGCTCGTCGGCAGTCTCAGCCTCGTGCGCGCGATACAGGCCGATCCTGGAGCGCTGCTTCACGACGTGTCAGACCTCGAGCCCGTCCACGGCGATCCGCGGGACGACCTCATCGACATCAGTAACCTCATGGCTGACTACAACCTCCTCAGCCTGCCGATCCTCGACGATGCCGGGCACATTCTCGGTGTCATCACGGTCGATGATGCGCTCGAAGCGGCGATCCCCGACGACTGGAGACGTCGGGACCGCCACCACCACGAATCAGGGTGATACCGCCGACTGACCGGCCGAGCCGAACGCGGCGAAGACCTACCGCGATTGTCGTGAGCGCCTCAGCCGGGCAGAAAATCACCGGGAAAACTGCGGGCCGGATGCGTCTCGCAGATGAAAACTCCTGCCTTGACCGCGGGATCGTCCCGCATGAGCTCGAGAGTCTGGTCGGCGTCGAGATTGAATATGCCGAATCCGGAAACATCGCTGCCGTCGCGAACAGGGCATACGATCGCCAGGCGTCCATCGGCTCGGAGCTGGAAATTGCGTCGACCATGCTCCCAGATGATCTGCTCTTCGTCATGGGGGTGTCGGTTCGGACCGGCCTTCAGAATGAGAACGGTGTAGGGCTTCGAGGCGGCCATGCTCGACCGCATCTGATCGTCGGTAATCGTTTCCATCCGGGCTAGGCCTCCGACGCGTTCGTGAATTCAGCAAGGATGCGGGTCCACCCCGCAGCAAAACTGCCGCCGAGGTAACCGCCTGGCAGGGCGCACGCTTCGGAGAGCTGTGCTTCGGTGAGTTTGTCCCAACCGCGATGCTCAAGATCGACCCGGGTGCGATCGGTATCTTCTGCAGTGAAGCGCAGTTCGACCTCGGTGGGCGTTCCGGTGATGTTCCAGCTCATCGTGAAGCGGTCCGGCGGCCCCCAGTCCAATACGCGACCCCACTCCCGGACGGTGCCGTCGTCCCAGGTTTCGAATACTCGACCGCCGAGGATGCGCTCGAAGGTCACCGCACGGATTCGTTCCTTCCCGATCGAGAATGGCTGCAACGGCCACCATATTCCGATCTCGCGCACGAAAACGTCGAAAGTGTGGTCGAGCGTGCTGCGCACCATCGCCGACTGGCGAACCGGCGGCCGGTGCAATTCCGTCACGTTGGGTTCAGACGACATCGTCTACTCCGCGCTCTGCTTCGACCAGAACGCGTGCTGTGTCGAGCGAGATCGCCCACATGCCGTCGAGAAACTCGCGCAATTCTGCCAGCCCCTCCGGTCTAGCCCGATAGAGACGACGAGTGCCGTCTCGTCGCTCGGTAACCAGCCCCGCAGTCTTCAGCAGGGTGAGATGCTGGCTCACCGCCGTGCGCGTCACGTCGAACGTCTCCGCGATCTCTCCCGCAGCACACTCGCGGTCCGCGACGAGGCGCAGAATCGCCCGGCGGCGCGGCTCGACGAGCGCACGGAGCACGACGCCTGCCGCGTCGTCGCGCGCGTTCGCGCTCAGGCCCACAAGCCAACCGGATTACCGTCGAGGTCGGCGAAAATCGCGAAGCTGCCGTAGTCGCCTGGCAACGTCGTCGGCTCGACACGGCGCACGCCGCCAAGCTCCACCGCACGCGTGAGATACGCGTGGAGATCACCCACGCGTACGTAAATCTTGACGCCGGTATCTCCGGCAGCCATCGACGGACCAATCCCGCCGATGATCGCGCCATCCCCCGCGCCGGTATCGACGAGCCCGTAGCCGCCCATCGCCGGGTCGACCTGGACCTTCCAATCGAACAGATCGGCGTAGAACTTCTGTGCACGCTCGCTGTCGTTGCTGATGACCTCGAACATCGCGACCGGCTGACCCATGGCTTCCTCCTGTAGTGTCTGCTTCGATTACGTTAGCAGACACTAACGTTAGCCTCAACTGCCGCAACTTCGTTACCAGCGTTATTCATTTGATCTTCTCGTTGGCGAAGTCGTAGGTGGGGGTTTGTGGGGCGTCTTTCAGTGGTCCGATGCCGACGGGGATGTCGGCCTCGGGGTGGTTGAGGTCGAAGGCG